>OGVY01000015.1_pt1:0-5000 | contig 29343 bp, 29 predicted proteins | sample 1575871 | NCBI WGS metagenome assembly OGVY01 (sample SAMN07581536, study PRJEB24739) | freshwater metagenome
CTAAACTATGGCTAAAGTGAATAAGCGAACCGTTCTGATTTGTGTTGGGGTCTTCCTTCTAGGACTGATCTTTATGTTTCCCCTCCAGAATCTGAAGGGTCTCATTTTCCAAAAGGTAAGGTTGTGGGGAGATAATCATGGAACAAACTGGAAAACTAAAAGCTTGGATCAAAGAACAAGTACCCATGTTGACACTTCTCTATGAGAACAAATACGTGGGGATGCTTTATGACCGATTCGCGAGTTTACCACCCGCCCAACAGAAAAAGTGGATTACGGTTTTTTTGCTTGGAGTTTCTGGCGCCATCACTCTTTACTTGGCTGTTTCTTATTATGGATTGTGGTCGCTCAGTCGACGAAATACTTCTGCTTCAGCGATGGGAGCGCTTCTGCAACAGTACCAGCAAATCAAAAGAGACAAGAGCCAAGAAATAAGTTCGCTGGAGAGCAACTCAGCTCTTGCAGCCCCGGGCCAACTCAAACAACGACTTCTGGATATGGGTCGGGCAACTGGGATATCTCCAAGAATGATGGAGGCTAATGAGAAGAGCGAAGCTTCAGCCAGAACGGAAGATGCAAAAGCTTCTTCGGAGCTCAAAGTAAAAAGAGCTTCTATCACTTTGCAGAAGGTTACTCTGACTCAAATTGTTAATTTTCTTAAGAATGTTGAGTCCGGGCAGTACAGCCTCAATGTTTCAAAACTTAAAGTGGAGACAGATCCTCAATTAAAGGGCTATATGCTGGCTCAATTTGATGTAACTGCTTACTTGTTCTCTCCAGAGGAACCCTAAACTATGGCTAAAGTGAATAAGCGAACCGTTCTGATTTGTGTTGGGGTCTTCCTTCTAGGACTGATCTTTATGTTTCCCCTCCAGAATCTGAAGGGCCTCATTTTCCAAAAAGTATTTGAGCAGTCGGGAGTTTTAATTGTGGCCGAGGAAATCTACCCTGTGTTTTTGGGGTGGCCCGGGGTCGGCTTAAAAAATGCGAATGTCACGCTGCCAGTCGGGGAGGGTAGTGATATTGGGTTATCAAGCAAGACAGTGACACTCCGACTCCGTTTAATGTCCTCTTTGGTTCCAGGAGTTTCTTTAGCTTTGGATGAGCTCAAGGGCGGTGGCGATTTGTTTATTCGTTTTGGTCAGAAGGGACCTCTTCTAAATCTGGGATTGGATTCCAAGGAGCTCAATTTATCTCAAATTAGAATCCCAGGCCTAGGCAGTTCCATTGAAGGAGTCTTAAAAAGTGATATCGATTTAAAATATAACGACCAGGTTTTTTCAGAGACGAAGGGGTCTCTCCGTTTGAAAGGAACCCAAATAAAACTCCCAGCGATTTTGGTGAATAATCCTATGCTGGGCCCCCCGTTTCAGATCCCGGAACTCGTTGCCGGAGATTTAGACGTGAAGGTCAGCATAAAAGATGGAAATATGGCTATTCAGAGTTTTAGTCTCGGAAATAAGAACACAGATGTCAGTGGGAGTATTTTAGGAGAGGCTAAACTCGGCACAAGTCCGAGTGAAACACAAATTAACTTAACGCTAAAAATCTCGTTCTCTCCCAAAATTTTAGAGAATCAAGAATACAAAACCTTTTTAGATTTTCTCGGAGCTTACCGAACCGGAACTGCTGGCGAATATGCAATGAATTGGACCGCCTCCATTAACGAAATCCTCAACCTCACCAAAGCCCTCCCCTCCCCCCTCCGCCAATAGGTACGGCCTTCCTGTTGGTAGGGAGCATTTTGAGTCTTCTGGCAGAACATTTGCTTTCGAAAATAGTGCCATGCCAAGAAAACGCTTTATTCGAAGTGATAGTTATCCCTACCATATTGTTTCTCGCTCCAATAACCGGGAGTGGTTCTATATTCCCATCGAGGAGTTTTGGAGAATCTTAGTCAGTGTTCTCGCTTTGGATCCGGTCAGTTCAAAACTAAAAATCCATGCTTTGGTTCTAATGTCTAATCATTTCCATCTCCTTGCTTCCTCAGTCGATGGGAACCTGGGAGAACCTATGGAATATCTTCTTCGGGAAGTGTGTCGAAGGGTAAATCAAGTGGCTGGCCGACAAAATCATGTTTTTGGTGGACCTTATAAGTGGAGTCTTATCACTAACACTACTTATTATCTTTTGTGCCTTAAGTATATTTATCGAAATCCAGTTTCAGCTCATATTTGTGAAAAAGTTGAGGAGTATCCGTTTTCGACTCTGATGGCCCTTCATCAACCAGACATCTTTCCATTTTCCATTCATCCTTGGCGGTGGGCTGGGGACTGGCTGAAATGGGGGGACTTTCAGGCTCTTCTAGGTTGGCTAAACACTCCTTACCCCTTTGGTCTTAGTGACTATGTAAAAAGCGCCTCAAGATATCGGGTTTTTACATTACCGAAAAGTCGGACGACTCGGAAAGTTCCCCAGGAGCTTTGGAACAATTTGGAGGCTGCTTACCAAATTGCACCTTACGATTTTGAACAACTTTCCTTTGAAACTACCAAAAGGAAGGCCGTACCTTCAGGTACGGGGGTATCGAATCACCCAACGGAATAAGAGGATCAGAATGAAAAGCCAAACGAGCCAAGAAAAAAATTGATGGGTTGGAAATAAACCCTGACTGTAAGTCTGTTTTAAAGTGAAGATCAACTCACCTAAAGGCGGCAGATACCGATAAATTTGATACGTAGTGAGGAGCTTTCCCCCTTGGTCTTGAGCATACTGATCTAATCCAAATCTAAAAAGAGTCCCCAGAACTTGCATTGAAATGAAGGCCCCAGCCATCACAAAAATAGTGCTTAATTGCCCAATAACTAACGATAGAACAGCGGAACAAAAAAGAAGAAACTCTCCCACTAAACCTACTAATACAAGACAGAAAAAAAGAGCCGACCAAGAAAATCTGGGTTGAAGAAGAACCTCCTTTCCAAATACCCACCCGAATGATCCCACTAAGATAAGGCATTCGAGCAGAAACAAGATGAGAAAAGTAAAAAAGTATACCAATGGATGAGACCACTTAGTAACAGGAAGAACAAAGGTCAAAAGACTCCGCTCTCCTTGATGGAGGTAGGGCACCATCCAAACCCCATAGATAACAGCCAAAAAAACCCCCATGAAAAGGGATAAATAAAGGGACACAAACATCCCCTGCCTTGGACCAACTGCAGCGATAAGTCCTTGCTCCGAAAAGAATGTGTTTTTTACTATCGAAAGACCCACATAATGAAGCAGAAAAGAAAACACTAAGAGGAGAACTAAAAGCCTGGACCTCAAAACATAACGGAGGCTTTCTTTGAAAAGAACCCACAACTTCATTTTTCACTCGCCTTCTCAGTAAAAGCTGCTTCCACACTTCCAAACTGGGAAATAATCTCTGAAAGGCTATTGTCTAAAACTATTTTCCCATTTTTTAAGATAATCGCCCTAGAACACACTTTTTCGACTTCAGAAAGAATATGAGACGAATAAATTAAACAGGTCTCTGAATTTTTCTGTAGATTCAACCAATCTCTAAGTTTTACGATAATAAGAGGATCTAATCCATTCAAAGGTTCATCCAGAATGAGAAGTTTTGGATGCCCCAGGAGCGCTTGTGCTAGAGTCAATCTTCTTTTCATCCCTTTAGAATATTCCCGAATCTTTTTCTTCGGTTCGAGCTCAAACCATAAAAGAAGTTCATCTGCCGCGTTTGTCCCCGACTGGGGGCCCATTTTCATCTTTTGGATAAACTCTAGGTACTCTTTTCCGGAAAAGTAGTCTGGTGGAGAGCCCTCTTCCGGCGCGAATCCAGTTAGGGAAAGAATCTCAATGCTGCCTGGCTTGGAGTTAAAAACCCTCACTTCTCCTTGAGCGTATCTTTGCATTCCCAGAAGAGCTCGAAGGGTACTCGATTTCCCTGCGCCATTAGCTCCAAGAAGTCCGACCTTTTCCCCTGCAGAAATCGAAAACGAAATCCCCTGAACGGCTTTTCTTAAGCCGTAGGCAATTTCGAGATCTTTCACCTCTACCACTAAACTCAAGCAACTCACCTTTCCTCTTGATAAAAAGCAGAGTATACCAGGCCCGTATGGCAAGCGAACAAACAATCACTCTTGGTCTCGATATTGGGGGTACTAAACTTAAAGCCCTTGCTCTTTCTGGGACTGGGGAGATTCTGAAAGAAGTTTCTCTGCCTTCATTAGCAGATCAGGGGCCCTCATCGGTACGGCAAGCCATCCGGCAGACAGTGGATTACTTTAAAACTAGCGGCATTTCTTTTAGGGCTATTGGGATTGGTTGTGCAGGTTCAGTAGATCCCATGAAAGGAATCGTAAGAAATTCACCCAATTTTACTGATTGGTCCGATATTAATTTAAAAAGTTGGGTTGAAGCTGACTATAAAGTGCCGGTTTGCGTAGAGAATGATGCCAACTGTGCAGTTTTCTCGGAGTGGAAAATGGGAGCAGGGAAGGGCTATCTGAATTTAGTTCTTCTCACTTTAGGAACTGGAATCGGTGGAGGTCTCATTTTGGATGGAAAACTCTTTCGAGGAGCCACGGGTACTGCGGGTGAATTGGGGCATATGTCTATTCACACTGAGGGAATTCCTTGTCCATGTGGCAATCGAGGCTGTTTTGAAAGGTATTGCTCGGCTTCGGCAGTAAAGGAACTTGCAAAGGGAGTTTCTCCTAAAGAAGTTTTTTCAAAGGCTTCTATTGTTCCTGAGTATAAGAAAATCATCGACTCTTTTATTCTGCAATTTCAAATTGGCTTGGTAGGGATAGCTAACATTTTTGATCCCCAATGTATTTTGTTGGGGGGCGCAGTAACAGATGGGGTGGCCCTTTATTTAAATGACATTACAGATTGGGTCAAAACCCACTCTTTCCCTGCTGTTGGAGCTCAACTAGAAATTAAAACTACTAAGTATAAAAACCTAAGCGGTTCTTTAGGGGCTGCTCTTTTAGCTCAAGATCTTATTTGATTTATTGAATACGTTTTCCCGAGCGCGACCAAATTACTTTTTT
>OGVY01000015.1_pt1:12500-29343 | contig 29343 bp, 29 predicted proteins | sample 1575871 | NCBI WGS metagenome assembly OGVY01 (sample SAMN07581536, study PRJEB24739) | freshwater metagenome
GGTATGCGGCCCAAGCCCACCTGGTTTCAAAGATAAGAAAAGAAGCAGAAAAAGAAAGAGCCGCTTTTTTACTGCTTTCATCTGGTGATGTGAACACGGGAGTTCCGGAATCTGATTTTTCTGAAGCACGGCCAGACTTTGAGGCAATGAAAGCAATCAGCTACGATGCGATGGTCGTTGGGAATCATGATTTTGATAGAGGTTATGAGCTCTTGAACAAACAGTTCTCGTGGGCGAAGTTTCCTTTTTTGGGAGCCAATATTCGGTTAAGAAAAACTGGAAAGCCCCTCTTTCCGGGTCACTTAAAGATTGAAAAGAAGGGAATTCGTTTTGGGATTATTGGGGTTACAACAGATGAGCTTCCAAGGCTGATTCTTACTGGCAACTCCAAAAAACTTATTGTGGATGACTCGATCCAAGCTGCAAAAAGGGAAGTTTCCAAGGTCAAGGACCAGGGGAGTGATGTTCTGATTGCTCTGAGTCACTTAGGAATTAGCGCTACAGGCCTGAGTCTTCACCGTCATATCCCTAATGACGATAGAAAATTGGCTCATTCTATCCCGGAAATCGATCTCATCATTGGAGGCCACTCCCATACTTTTTTGGAAGAGGGACTAAAAGAAGGAAAGACGCTCATTGCTCAAGCAGGTTATCGTGGGGAGTTTTTAGGACGAGTGGAAATGCTTTGGGATCTTGAGGGTCGTCGGGTTTTAAATAGCAAAGCGGAGCTTATTGAAGTCGATCCAAGTCAAGGAGAAGACCCTCTAGTTAAATCTATCGTAGAACCCTACCGTGAACGGTATGAAAAAGAATTGGGCGAAATTGTTTTTGAAACCAAAAAGCCCATCCTAGGACAACGAAATCAAACAAATACTTTGGAGCTTCCTTTAGGAAATTTGATTTGCGATGCGCTTCGTTCTGAAACTAAAACGGATATCGCTTTCTTCAATTCGGGCGGCTTGCGCTCAAGTCTGCCGGAGGGGCCCGTAAAAAAACGAGATGTTTTAGAAGCTTTTCCTTTTAAAAATCAGGTTTCCACTGGTTCACTCAAAGGCTCCGAAGTAGTCGCCTTATTAAATGATGGCCTTCGAGGAGGAGATTTTTCTGGGGGGGTCCTTCAAGTTTCAGGGTTGTCTTACGAAATTTCACACGGAAAAGTTGTTCGGGTCTTGGTAGGAGGTAAACCTATTTCAGAAAAAGCTACTTACTCCTTCTCCACGAATAGCTATGTCGCGTCTTCGGGGGACAAGCTTACAACTATGAAAAAAGCAAAATCCCTAAGAAACCAACCCCAAACAGTCGATGAAGCTTTGATTCGTTACAGTACCTCTCGAGGCCCGCTCGAGGCAGAGCTTGAAAATCGGATCGTGCTTAAGGATTCGGATAGGACTCTTTAAAATAGGGTAACTCTAAACTGACTTTTTCCGCCGAAGGCCAACTCAGCTCCACTGCTTTTAAACTGATTTCATGAGGAGAAAAACTCTTCATCCTAGAACCGTAGAGTTTATCTCCAATAATGGGACTCCCCAAAAGCCCCAGTTGGGCTCTAATTTGATGCGTTCGTCCCGTATGGAGTTCTAAAGTAACTAAGTAGATATTCTTTCCACTGAAGGAAAGCCCATCACAACTTTTGACAGAGAGCTCGCAAGTTAGCCAACCCGATTTGGGTTCAAGGGACATTTTTTTGGGGCTTCTTTCACTGGGCTCCATGTAGTGGCAAAAACTGCCCAAAGGGCAGGGGCTAGAGACTAGAGCCGCATACTTTTTTTGTATTTTTCGATTCGATAACCACTGATTGAACTGGGTTTGAAAGATTTTGGTTTTTGCAAAAAGGAGGAGGCCCCCAACTGGGGTGTCCAATCGTTGGGTGACGTAAAGCTCCTCGCCTAAGGCAAGCCGCATTTGAGCAAGACAGTTTTCTACAGCATTATCTACAGTTGCATGAGTTGGAATTCCAGAAGGCTTATCAATGACTATAAAACTTTGAGTTTGCTTTACCATCCGGCTTTTCCAATCAATCGAACTCACTGGAGCTCTTTTTGGGAACAAGTGGAGCCGCAAATAGGATCCTTTGGAGAGTATCCTTTCTTCAAAGACTCTTTCTTTATTCAAATAAATACATCCAAGACCTAAAAGCTCTTCAACTCTGGTTTCTTGCAATTTGAAATGCGTTTTTAGTAATTCTCGAAGTCCTATGGTTTTAGCTGTGACATGGTGAAAAATGCGATTTGCAGGAATAAGGTTCATGAGTTTAAAGGTTTTTAACACCTATTTATTTTAGTTAACAGCTATGTTAACAATAGGACCTGTTTGAAGGCCCTTTTTGAGGTAAAAGCTTCATGGCAGAAAAAGTCCTCACAGACTTGGCTACTCGCCCGAATTTATTCGACTACTTTGATTATCGCGATTTTTTGCAGGATTTTTATAATTTTCATAAGCGTCGCAACTCCGCTTATAGTTACCGTCTCTTTGCTCGAAAAGCCAAACTTGGCTCTCCCAACTACTTAAAACTAGTTGTGGATGGAAAACGACGAATTACCGATAGGACTCTTTACCAGTTTTCTAGAGGTCTCGGGCTTAGTCGGGATGAGGAAAAATACTTTAGAGAACTTGTGCTGTATCAGGAAGTGTCTGATCCTGATAGCAAAGATCAACATTTAAAAGCGCTGATGAAATACCAGGAGAAGCAACGCACTCCTTCTCCTCTTACTGAAGCCCGTTCACGTGCTCTGGGAGATTGGTACCACCTTGTGATTAGAGAGCTAGTGGCCACCAAAAATTTTAAAGAAGATTATGCTTGGATTGCAAAGCGGCTTGCGGGAAAAATCACAGAAACCCAGGCCAAGGAAAGTATCGCTCTTCTTTTGAGCTTAAAACTTCTCAAAAGAAATACGGAAGGAAAATTAGAACAATCTGAACCGCTTCTAACAAGTTCAAATGATGTTCCTGGACATCTTTTGAGAAACCTGCACCGATTTTACTTAAGAAGAGCTCTTGCTTCAATTTTCTCAATGCCTGTTGAAAAACGAGAAATGTCGGGATTGCTTCTAGCCATTCCCGCTCACCGGCTCAAGGAAGTCAGAGAAGAAATAAAGGAATTTCGTAAAAAAATGAATCGCAAATACGGAATGGATAAAAACGCTGATGATATTTTTTACGCAGGTCTTTATCTATTTCCAGTCACTCAGCCGATTTCTCACTAAGCAAAAAGAGCTATTCTTTTACAACCCAAACCTTAGTATTCGCGACCACTTCTTCAAAGACTCGTATCGGAACTGTGTAGACACCCAAAGATTTGATGGGCTCTGCCAATAAAATATCTTTTTTGTCGATTTGAAATCCTTCAGCAGCAAAAGCTTTTTCAATATCCTGAGTGGTGACGGAACCAAATAGCTTGTCTTGTTCTCCAACTTTTTTAGAAATCGAACAAGAAGTGCGCTCGAGTTTCGCTTTAATGCCTTCCGCTTCTTTTTGTCTCTTAGCTCTGCGAGCTTCAAAAACAGAACGTTCATGCTCAAAAGCTTTTAGATTGTTAGCCGTAGCAGGAACTGCATAGGCTCTTGGAATAAGATAGTTTCGAGCAAATCCGGGGGCGACCTTTACAATACTTCCGGCCGTGCCTAATTTCTCTACGTCTTCTCTTAAAATAACTTTCATATACTTTCCTCCAAAACTTCGGATTGGACCCTTCTTTTAGTCAAAATGCTCGGGGATATCAAGCCAAGTCCTACTAAAGCATAAAAACCCACCAAAATGAATCCCAAGTAAATGCCCATCCTTACCCCTTTAGCCCACTTTTTGGGCTCCATGAGGGCCGAAAGAACCAGAAAACCCTGAAAACTTAAAAAAACCAGACCACAATTCACAACTCCGCTAGCAAAGTACTTGGCTGGAGTAGGGAGAAAAACACTTCCAGCCCAACAAAGCATAATGACGGGGCCCAATAGCCGCGGGAGTTGAAGCTTTCGAAGATTTTTCGAACTGTAAATATCAGATTCGGGGGCCCAGCCCAAGTGGGCGGAAAGCCCAAGGCTGAGCCAAACGCTTAAAAGGTTTCCAGAAATGAAATAAAAGGGCCCCTGATATAAAAGCAGTTCTTTCGTGGTTTCCCAGTTCCAATCCCCAGAAGCAAGCGGGCTCTTTCGAGCTTGTTCGAGAACCTTTTCGATGAACGTAACCCATACACTCCATGGATTAGATTGATTGAGAGTCGCAGTATAACTCAGTAACCCAATCAATCCGATAGCTGCTATCAAAATACCCGACCGAACCATAAGCTTCCAAACAGGCACTTGTTTTTGAATTCCGTCGGCAACAAACAATCCCAAAACAAAAGAAACGAGGACGGAGGGGACCGGAGCATCAAACAAAATGAGTGCTAAAACAGCTCCTGCAAGGCTGACGACCTTAGGCCAGAAATCAGGTAAGCGTCTGTGAGCCAAAATCACAGCAAGGGGGCTAAAAATAAAAGTGGAGAACCCCACTGCGCAAAACAAGGAGTAGAAGGGAACCAAAGCTAGATTCATTGGCTCCTTTGATTGCGATGACGTTTTGGGATCGTTAATGAGTCTCATGTTTCAAAGTCTCAGCAATGATTTTAGTTTCGTTTATTGAAACGCCTTCTCGGTTTTTGAAGGAGCGATTCCACAGGCTCCCAGTGACTTCAACCCAATCCCCAATTTTGACACCGTTGAGTTTTTGTTGAGCTATTTCTCCAGAAAACACAATTTCAAAGTAACCAATACTCGGCTTCTCTAATTGGGCATCATGATGAACAGCTAGAACAAGCTCTCTTAAGCAAGCTCCCGAGGGAGTGTACTTCACTTCCCGAACCTTACTTACTTTTCCCGCTAAATCCACGCGGTTTTTAGATTCCATTAAGCTTGAGGTTGAGCTTGAGCAGCTTTCTTTCTTAGCTCCTTGGCTTCCCGATTCTTTTTCATTTCCTCTTCAGCCATCGCCATTTGTTTTTTGATTTTCGTGTAGTCGTAATCTGATTCTACTTGAACAGTGATGTACCGAATCACTTCCCCTAAAATTCTGAAGTGTCTTTCGATTTCCTCTACGACTCCCGCTTTTGCCTTGTAAACGACTACTGAGTAAGTCCCCATCGTTTCATCATTGATAGGATAAGCAAGTTGGGTCAGCCCCCAATTGTCTCTTTGAACTACTTTTCCGCTAAACTTTTCAATCACGCTATCCACTTTCTGATGAATTGCGTTAGCTTCATTTTCTGGAAGACCAGACTTAAGAATGTAAACTGTTTCGTAAGTGTAAGAGCTGCTGTAAGACATTTTTTCTCCTTCTGGACAGAAAGCTTTTTGCTTTCATGGCCCTGGAATTAAATCCAAAGCAAGGTTTTCACCAAAGTTTTGGGAGGTTTAACAGGACTTTAGGATCTTTACAACTCGAAAGGGATGGGTTCATCCCGATAAAGGCCTTGTTCAAGATGTTTCGGGCTTCTTTCAACTTGTTCTAAAGTTTCTATTCGGTATAAAGCGAGTTCAAATCCTTTAAAATTCATTGGGTTATCCTGCCCCAGCGTTAAAACTGCCGTACGAATCTTTTGAAGTTCCGAACTGAGTAAAGACTGGAGGCTTGGCTCACACAAACCCATCCGAAGAATTTTGTTTCTAACTCCGTGAAATAAGAAGTGGGGCTCAGACAAACTGTCCGACCATTGCAAGAAGGTCAATTCAGTCTTTAGACAAATAGTTTCCAAGAGCGTAATTGCGCGTCGAAAAAGCTCACATTTTTGTTGGAAGAGACAATCGGAAAAAAAAACCTCCTTCTTTGAATCCTTAAAAACAAGGAGCTCACTCCAGGGGTAGGGAAGAACCTTCTCGCCAAGAGTGGAATCGTCTTGAGTTAACGAAATACTCTTTCCGTGATTTAAAGTGACCAAAGGCAAAGTGGGGTTTTCCTCAGCATCTAGCAAGAATTCTCTAGAGCCATTTTGAATTTTACAAACCCTTAAAACAGCTTCGGAGGTTCGTTCGACAAACAAAAAATCCTCATTGAGCGCACCCAAACGCTCAAGAAATCGCCACTGATCTCGTTCTGTTGGTGCAAGCCTAAATAGCTTTTCAAAAAGGATCACTAAAAACCCCCTTTGCAGTAAGAAAGAGGTTGGACAAATTGTTTAACTCGAGCTGAGGGGTTTTTCCCACCAAAATGGGTTGGGAATTTCCTTTGAAGGACTCTGGCCTCCAAGCAAGGCTCTCCATTGATTCGTCCCATTTAGGTAAGCCCAAAGGGAAAAAGGTCCTTCCCCCTCGCGCTAAAAACTCTTGAAGTTGATTAAATGTTTTACGAGGAAGAAAACCCTGGCAGAACAAAGAGCACGCTTTTAGAGAAGCGCAAGGCTGCCAAGAGCTTAGGGGCTCGATTTTCTCGTTATTATCTTTGGCTTTATCTTGAAGGGCCTCTGCAAGTTGAAACCCTCGAACGAGAAATGGGTCGAGTTCTCCCTGAAACAAGAGGGGGTAAACTCTGTGGGCGCTTGATGGAAAATTCAAAAAAGTGTCATCCACCACTGTTGCGTAGCTATTAGAAACCTCGGAAGACTGGGGCAAGCTCATCGGAGCTTTAAGCCCCGTTTGGCTTATTTTCTGCTGAATAGGGTGTTCCCACTGAAGCAGGACTTCATCCCTTAAGGCTTTATAATCCCAACAGCTCAGCCAGGGACGCTTTTTAAAAAGCGTCTTAAATCCCATAGGAGTCGCCGCTGATTCAAAGTCTCTAAAATGTGTCTGAAAAATGAGATTAAGCCGCTCGGGAGTCTTATAACGATTCATGAGGCGATTGCTGATGAGGCGTGAATCTAATTCAGGAGACTCCCATTTAAACACGCCCCAGTCAAAAGTCACACTTCGAACGCTCCCGCCAGGTTCAGAGTGTAGTTTAATGACGGACAAAGCTTCTTCAAAAAAAGCCAAAAACCCTTCTCTCAGCTCCACACTTTTCAGAGCGGGTATTTGATGCAGTCGCCAGCGGCTAGGCTTTGAATCTTGAAAAAAAGGAATCTGGGATTTGCCACTTAAAGCCCAAACCCACTCTGGAAAGGAATTTAAATCAGAATTAAACCCAAAAGTAATATCTATAGCGAGACCCAATGACTGAGCGAGATTGAAGATCTTTTCAATTTTGAGCCGGGGTTTTGAATGAAAATCTCTAACCCCTTTTATTTTTTCATGCTCACCCCAAGCAATATGGATTGAAAAGCTTTTCCTGGGCTGGGAAACAAACCGCTCTAAATGCGCAGGCCAGTCCGCAACTGGAACCACATGATACTCGAAATTTCCCAATGAAGTTTCCTCAAGTTGTCGAGTTCAGAAATGCACACACCCTATCATTCAGTCATAGGATGAGTTCTAGTATAGAATTGTCTGCCATCAAACTCAAGGTAGGTAAAATTTTTAACCCAGTCGCCCGTGTTGATGTAACGGCACTTTCGACCATTGATCAAAGTAGTCACGTCATCAGGCAAATGGGTATGTCCCATCACAACAAGATCAAATCCTTGATAGAAAATTTTTTCAGCAGTGGCTCGATAAATCTGTCGTATTCGAGTAGCGCTCTGAGAACTGCCCTGCTTTTGTTGATAGGAACGGCTTAACCCAGAGGTCTTTGCACCCAAATCAAAAATCAAATGGGAGGGAACGGGCTTAATAGCCCAGTGGAGGAGATCTTGACGCAAAAGGGATCGTAAAATCCGATACCCTCTCTCGTTGGGATTTCCCAGGTCGCCATGAGCCAAATAAGCTTTGGTTGACCCTAATTCGATTTGAAACTCATCTGTGTGAACCTGAAGCCCCAAGTACTCCTCAAAATATTTCCCTAGTCTGAAGTCATGATTGCCTTCAAGGTAGTGAATTTCGTGGCCTTGCTCAGCCAGCGTTTTAAGAACCTGTGTTACCGGTTGAAACTTCTCAATGAGATATTGAGTAGTGCCGGGCCAAACATCAAACAAATCTCCTAAAATAAAAATTTGCCTGAATTGAGAAGCGACTTCCTGAAAAAATCTCAAGACCAAACGGGTCTTTAAACTCGTTGAATCTTGCAAATGAACATCTGAAATAAAAATAGCACTCACACGAAGATTTCTAGCAATTTCAGACCGAATGGCAAGAAACCTTCGAGTTATTCAGTGATTCTTTTTGGGTTTTCCACTGTTTTGGTGTTTTTCTTTTTAGATTCGTTGAGTTGGCGAATGGATGAAGAAGGGGCTTTTTCTTCGATTGCCTTAAATTGAGATTCAAATTGAATGAGCTGGTCCAATCCGGGGGCAGACAGACTGGGCTCTGCTCTGTAAGTGAAAGAGGAACGCGCTCTTGACTCTCGCTGAGTTGGGGTTTGTTTTTCAAACATGAAGTACGAGCTAGCCAAAACGCCCGTCAGCACTGAAATGCTGTAAAGATATTGAAGCTTATTTTTCACCAAAAACCCCTAGCCCGTACTGAGGGGTTCAAGACGTATGCCGGTCGTAGGTGGGGTTAAAAATATGTTTTTATTGGGGTTTTCATTGGGGTGTTTTTCGTTAAATGAGAAGGGATTAGGCAGCAGATCTTGGATTCTGTGGAAAGTTCGCTTAAGTCATTGAAAATGTCCTCATAAGGCGTGGCTTCAACAGGTGCCAAAGATTTGGCCGCCTGGTAAGAAAGTGCTCATGCTGAAATCCCCTGCCAAAGTTAATTTAGGTCTCCAAATTGTGGGGAGACGGTCTGATGGCTACCACCTTCTTGAAAGTCTTTTTTGGCCCCTGAACTTTTGTGACGATATAGAACTAGAACCTGCCCCTTCAAACTCCGTAGAACTTTTATGGACCTCGGATGCTCCCGTGCCCTTTCCATCGCTTCTTCAAAATGAAGGAAATCTTGTGGGGAAATTGATGTTGGGGAATTTTGGATGGAAACCCAAAAACCCTTGGCGAATTGTCATAAGAAAAAGGATTCCGCTTGGCGGGGGCTTGGGAGGTCTTTCAGCGAATGTGGGGACAGTGCTTAGATTTTTTGTGGAGAACGGGGAGCTTTCCTTGGAAACAGCGGCTCAGTTGTGCCAACGGATTGGGGCTGATGTTTTGTTTTTTTTAAATCCGGCACCTTCTTGGATTACAGGTACGGGCGAAAAAATTTCTCGGTTAAAAGTATCTTCAGAGTTACTTCATGAACTTTTCTTTCTTCTCCTCTGCTTTCCTAAAGGGACATCGACTCCCGCTCTGTTTAAAGTTTACCGAGAGAGCCAAAAAGTATTTAGCAATCCGTATGATTTCCCCACTCAAACCGACCTCAATTGGCCCGGTTTTATTAGCTTCTGCAGCTCCACTAGAAACGACCTAGAAAAAATAGCGGGAGAGCATTATCCTTTAATAGAGTCTGCGCTATTATTGCTGCGCCAGACCAAAAGTATTTATTCAGGATTGTCTGGTTCGGGGAGTACTTGTTTTGCGGTCTTTAAGGACCTAGAGGACAGACAAAAAGGGGCTAAAGTCCTAGAGGCTTTTTGCCGAGATCATCAATGTAGGATTGTGTTTACAAGTTCGTTCGTGCAACAGGATCAGTCAGCTTGGAGTTCTTCATAAGGAGACATCATGGAAATCACCGAAGTAAAGGTTTTTCCGGTTAATGAAGAGAAACTAAAAGCCTACGCCACCGTCATTTTTGATAATTGCTTCGTTGTTCGCGATCTCAAAATCATCAACGGAAATACCGGGCTTTTTGTAGCGATGCCCAGTAAAAAAAGAAAAGATGGAACTTTCAGAGATATTGCTCACCCACTCAATAGTGAGCTTCGCTCAGCTATCGAAAAGAAAATCTTGGAAGTCTATGAGACCGAACTAAAGAAAATGTCTTCAGCTGCCGCAGAGAACATAAAAGCTCTTGGGCAAAGAAAAAGGGATTATGACGATGAGCCCTAGCGGGAGTTTACACTAGCTCCCGGTGCGCCCTTACATGGTCCGCCATAAATTTCACCACTTGAACAATTCCCATTCGGGACGTGTCTACAACCACAGCGTCGGATGCGCATTTCAAAGGCGCATGCTTTCGGGTTGAATCTTGCGCATCTCGCAGCTGATTTTGTTTGAGAATCTCCGACAGCTTCAACTTGGTTCCCGTTTTTTGAAGCTGCTTAAATCTTCTCAAAGCGCGGATTCGGGGGTCAGCAGTCACATAAAATTTATAATCTGCTTGAGGAAAGACCACGGTTCCAATATCTCTTCCTTCAAGCACTACTGGAAATTTTCGGCTCCAACTTTTACCTAGAGCCCGCTGACGACGAGTCAGCGTATCTCTAACTGTTTTGTAGCTACTCACAGTTGAAGCAGCTGCGCTTACTTTTGGGCTTCTCAATTTGAGTCCGAGATCAATACCATTGACCAAAACATGTTTTTTATCAGTGCTCGGCTGAAAGTTAAGGGATTTAGACATCAAAGAAAATTCTCGCTCGGTTTTTGCTCCCGCTCTTAATCCAAAGTAAGCTACGCTTCGATACATGGCCCCAGTATCTAACAGCATTCCTCCAAGTTCTTGCGCTAAGAGTCGACTCACAGTGGATTTGCCGGCCCCAGCGGGACCATCTATTGCAATGATAAATCCCTTTTTTGTAGTTCGCTTTTTCATTTTCAACGTTCTTTGATCGAAACTAGTTTTCCCAGAAGGGAACCAATTTTTACTTTAGCATCAAATTTGACTAAATACTTTTTGGAATCATCACTAAGCCACATGAAAAGATCCCCAGTCGGCTTTAGGACATTGTTGATTCTGACATCTACTTTTATTTTCCAGCACTGGAAGACCCCCGCACCGCTGGTTACCACCTCCTTAGTCAGGGGAAGCAATTCAACGCTCAGGTTTTGCCCATTCTCATAGATCCACAACATTTGTTTCTTATTGATTTCGTAATCAAGGGCTCGAGCATAGTAAAGTGCGCTAAACATATCCCGCGATTGGGGGATGATTTCATCTTCACGATTTATTTCCTGATCTCCCCACTTTTGAGAAATCCTTTTGGACCAGTAATTGGTTCTCGCTTTGGGATGGTCAAAAACCACTCGAGTCTCTTTTTTTTGAGCTGTTTCAAACATGGAAAGGAGAAATTTGTAAGGGATGAATCCTTGAGCATCTACAAAAGATTCAATGGTGTTGTCGACGTGGTAAATCGTGTCTACCATTTTGGAAGATAAGACATTGCCCCAAAGGTGGTAAGTGGGGCGCCCAGAAAAAGAGGGCCCGTTTCTAACTTCCAAAGTTCCTTGGCCAGCTGGCAACGAAAGCCAAGTAAGATCAATCACCAAACGCTCCCCCACTTCAAAAGGGATTTTGTGAGTAGGCACAACAGAAAAAGTCTTTTTTTCTGGTGCTTTTTTGCTGGACTTAACTTTCTTCTCGGATTGAGGCGGTTTACTCAACGTGAGATTTGGATTAGCAATCTCGGTGCTATCTTCTTCTCCATAAAGCGGAACCGAAACCACCGGCTCCTCTGGAAGCGAAATTCCTGTGGGGGTTGCCGTATTTTTTTGCGACGAGCAAGAAAGTGTCAACAATCCTAAAATCACTAAGGCTAATGCTTTAGTCATTTTCCACCTGGGCTCTCCTTGATAGGCTTTCCAGCGCCTATGAAGCCACAACCACTGTTCAGGAAACATACGTATCTGACTTTCGAGAATATCGTTAAACCATTGTGTTTTAAGGTACAGTTTTTCACTTCTGGCACAAGTCGGCAAGGACGGCTCCTCAACTTTTTTGATATAAACATGAATTCTTCCATCCTTCCCACGATAGTTGTAGGAAGTGAACAGGGAAGTTTTACTTTTTTCGGAAATCAGCGCAAGGCCCACTGCAGTTCCCGCTTCTTTTCCGAAGAAGCTGACGGGAAGTCCGATGGGAGGACCCATGTACTGATCGATGACAAAAACAACAAATCTTTCGTTGGAAAGAGAAGCTAGGATTTCGCTTAGAGTGCCAGTTTCGTAGATAATCCGAGCTCCGAAACGGGTCCTAAACCAAGTCAGGAAATCTTGTGCGATTCGGGTTCTCTGCTTTTTCACGATGACATCACACGGCATACCAGACGCCGAAGCTGCTTGAATGGCGAACTCCCAATTCCCCAAGTGGCTCGTAAACAGAATCCCCCCCTTTTTATTCTGTATATTTTCTAAAATGGGATCCCAGTCCAGGGTGGTGTATTTTTTAAAATCTTCTTGAGTCCAGCTCAAGGATTGAATCCACTCTAAGACAACAAGTGCGTAATGTTGATAATTGCTCCAAGCTATTTCATGAAGTTCAGCTTTGGATTTTTCTTTTCCTAGAGCGAGAGCGAGATTTTCTAGAACGAGTTTTCTTCGGAATCGAAGGACTGAGAAGAAAAACCAACCAAGGACCCGGCTAAGCACTTCCATAACGGATCTGGGGACCCAGTTTAAAATCCAGGAAAGTGGCATTAACAGATAGCGTATCATCCAGCACTCAACTTTCGTTCAATGAACTGGAGGAACTCGACTGGATACTCGTAGTCGATGGGGGCATAAAAGAGATCGGAGTTAGAATCTGACAGGGATTTAAAAGAAGACTCTACTTTTACGTAATCTTTTTCAGTCGTAATCCATTTAAAAATGCCATGCTTTTCTCCGGTTTTCAGAATCCCCTGAATATCTGATTTTCTATACTTGTGGTGATCCGGAAAAATAAGTTCCTGGCGAATTTCTCCCCATTTTTTGAGATCCGAGAAAAATCGATGGGGTCTAGCTATTCCGCAAAAAGCCCCCCAATTACCAGCCTGTGACCTCGCAGGGCTATGATTGGAGTCCATAATTTGAAAAGGTTTTCGATGGGCTACAAAAAGGGGGAGGCCTGGAGCGATTTGCTCGATCAGGTTCTTCCAATAAGTCAGATTTTGATTTTCTTCGGCCCCGGAAGTTAACAAAACCGCGGAAGCTCTTTTCAAAGATAAAAGGGACTCACGAAGAGTACCTAGAGGAATGCAAGCGCTCGTAGAAGGATCACTCTCTCCGGGAATCAAAACAAGGTCCACCGCTCTTTCAAGAAAAGTGTGTTGGAACCCATCATCCAGAATTACCAGCGAGTGATTTTTCTCAACGTGGAATCGCAAAAGTGTTCTTAATCTATCCTTACCGATAAAGACTTCGCACCCCGATTTGAGAGCAATCAGCCAAGGCTCGTCCCCAAAGACTTGCGGGCCGTTCTGATCTGAAAGGTCGCATTGGGCTCCAGATGGGGTCACTTGGCTTTTGTACCCCCGAGTAGCGATAGCTGGTTTATACTCCTTAAAGTGTTGGGCCAGTTTAATGACCAAAGGCGTTTTTCCGGTACCCCCTACATGGATATTTCCCACTGAAAGGACGGGAATGCTCAGTTTATTCACTTTTCGAAATGAAAAAAGGAGTCGAACGATAGCCGAGTAAATCAATGAAATGGCAAAAAGGGGAATCCAAATTACGTCACGCAGGATTTCCAACATCGCTTTCAAACTGGGTTTTTGGGAATTTTCTGAAAAATACGGTTGGCGGCCTCACGATTAGCGCCACTTTCTCCCAGAATTTTTCTACAATTTAAAAGTGCTGAAACCATGTTCAATCGAGCCGGACCACTATTTAAGAGACGAGTGATTTCGGCAAAAATATTCTCAGACTTTGCGCTTTCCTGAAAAAACTCTTTTACGACGGCCCGACCCAGCAGAATATTGGGCATAGCAATAAAGCCTTTGTATTTGATCATTTTCTTAAAAATCCAAGCCGATGAAGCGCTCACTTTGTAGAAAGTACAGAAGGGAGTGCCAATTAGTGCCGTTTCCAAAGTAGCTGTCCCGCTGGCAACTACCGCTAAATCAGCCCAGTCAAGAGTAGCCCAACTATTTGTAGAGATTTGCTGTGGGGTTATTTTTAGTCGATCCTTAACTGTTTCAACTGACAATGTATCTGCAACTGGCACTTGAATTTGTGCATTGGGATAAACTTCTGCAATTTTTTTGATAAGCTCCTTTAAAACTGGAGCGTGGTACCGAAGCTCACTTTTTCGACTTCCAGGCAAAATAGCAATTCTGGGACTTTTCTGGATGATCGCCTGGTCTCGATACCGCTTTCTCGGCACTAGACTGTCTAATAGGGGATGCCCGACAAACTTTACTGGAATCCCATGGGCCTTGTAGATCTCAGCTTCAAAGGGGAAAACCACAAGCATTTCATCTATCCGGTCTTTTATGATTTTGATTCGATTTTTTCTCCAAGCCCAGATTTGAGGAGAAATATAGTAAACGACTGGAACTTGCATTTTTTTTAGCTTTTTAGCCAGTCGAAGATTGAGATCAGGCAAGTCCACCAGCACTGCGACATCCGGGCGCTGTTTTTCAATGGCCTGACTCAATTTTCTGTAGGAAACGATTACATCTTTGGCTTTGTCGAACCAATCGGCAATCCCAACGACATTGAGCTTTTCTGCCGGAACAATGACTTCCATTCCTTGTTTCGCAAGCTGTTTGCCGCCCACTCCGAAAATATGCGGCCTCGGGATGAGTTTTCTCAACTCTCCCACAAGACCTGCAGCAGCTTTGTCGGCTGACGCTTCTCCAGCAACAATCAGAACCCTAGTTGACATAATCCCCCTGGGATTGAAGTGAGGGAGAGTGTTTCTCTGCTGCAGTGGCAACAGATAAATTCGTTCGCTCTTGAATACTTTTCTTGATGGCTTCGCAAACTTCCTGAGCAGAGCAACCTTGATGTCCATCGACTACCAATGCGGTTGAGCCTTCAATAGCCGAGACAAAAGCATTTATTTGATCTGTCAAAGGATCAGGGCCGGCAATTTGCCATTTCCGATTTTGAAAAAGTCTCGTCTCGTTAAATTCAGCACTGTTTGCTTCTTGAGTAAGTAAGTTGAAATGGAGTCGATTTTTATCCCAGAACACTTGGGTATTTCTTATCCTCTGAGGAGCAACCCACTGGGCTTTTAAGTGTGCCACTTCTCCAGAATCAAAACTGAGTCGAGCGTACGCAAGATCAAGCCCTCGCCCACGAAGGGATATTCCCTCTGCATGAACTGTCGAGGGCTTTTTTCCAAAAGTCCAAAGGACAAAATCGATATCGTGGATCATGAGATCAGTAACAATATCCGCTTGAGGATCTCTGCTGGGTTCGGAAGAACTTCTTTCTGAAAGAATCAACTTCGGCCGAGAAGACCAAAGGTCGGGTACGGTATGCTGAAGTCGCATCCATCGGTACCGCTCCAGAAATCCCGTCTGTAGGATTTTATTTTTTTTACTGGCAATCCGGACCAGCTCCTGTCCCTCGGAAAGAGTTTGAGCGAGCGGCTTTTCAAGAAAGACATGCAGATCATGATCAAAGGCTTGTCGGGCTAATGCAAAATGGGTGGGAGTCGGGCTGGCTATCACAACAGCATCGGATTCAAGGAATAAGGAATCGGAATCTGGGAAAGGTTTAACATTAAAAAGTTTTGCAGCTGCTTCGGTCTTTGTGGAGTCAATATCCCAAACACCCGAGAGAGCAATTCTATTGTTTAGACTCAGTTTTTCAAGATGAAGCATGCCCATCTTACCAAGCCCTATAACCCCTATTTTTAGTTCTGAAGGGAGCACTACCTAACGAATCCTTGCTTGGAGTTTTTGATAAAATCTATGAATTCTCGTACTTCAGGAATATCACCCATTTCCGTAGAAGCTCGTTCGATCGCTTGCGAAGCTGTGAGATTTTGTAAGTAAAATATTTTGTAGAGATTTTTAAGCTGCCCAATCGTTGGGCTTTCAAATCCCTGTCTACTTAACCCTACAGAGTTGATCCCTTGAACTTCAAAATCGTTACCTTTTCCCATCAAAAAAGGAGGAAGATCCTTTCGAATCATGGAGGCTCCTCCGACATAACAAAATTTTCCCACTCTACAAAATTGAGCCACTCCAGTTAGGCCTCCGATATTGGCAAAGTCCCCTACGCTGACGTGTCCTGCCAGTTGAACAGCATTACAAATAATTGCATTCGATCCCACTTCGCAATCATGAGCTACATGCACATAGGCCATGAGGTAAGTCCCTATTCCAATCGAAGTCACGCCAGTTCCTTGTGCAGTGCCGCGATGAATGGTGACATTCTCCCTGATAATTGTTTTATCGCCTATTCGAACTTGAGTTGGTTCCTGTTTGTAATGCAAGTGTTGCGGCTCTGCTCCAATAACCACAAAAGGAAAAATACGTACGGCTTTGCCAATTTCAGTATTGCCCTGAATGCAAACATGGTCCTGGACTTCAGTAAAATCATCGATTCGAACTGACTCACCAACGATGGAGAAAGCCCCCACTTTCACTCCCGTTCCTAGTTGGGCCTTCGGATGAACAAGGGCTGTTGGGTGAATCAAAGTGTCTTTGGGGTTACTCACTGTGAAATCCCTCTTCCAACTTTTTTATTCTTTTGAGAATTTCCGGTAATTTTTTACTCGCTGTCACTGTTCGAAGTGCCTCTGTAAGCGGAGTAGCTGGAGTTAAAAAATATTTTTGGTTGGCCTCTAAGTCTCTTGTAACGCCCGTTTGTCCTCCACAAATTGCATTTTTGTGGATAGTGAGATGTCCTGCAACTCCAACTTGCCCAGCGAGAATCACACCATCTTCCAAAATAGACGAACCTGCTAAACCAACTTGCGCACAAAGTATGCAGTTTTTTCCAATTCGACAATTATGCCCAACGTGAACTTGATCATCGATCTTGGTGCCTTTTCCAACCACCGTAGCCCCTAAAGTACTCCTATCAATGGTGCACTTCGCTCCTATACGCACATCATCTTCTATATGCACCCAGCCTATTGGCGACTTATCGTGACTGGGAAAC
>OGVY01000016.1_pt1 | contig 29194 bp, 31 predicted proteins | sample 1575871 | NCBI WGS metagenome assembly OGVY01 (sample SAMN07581536, study PRJEB24739) | freshwater metagenome
GGAGTTCAGACGTGTGCTCTTCCGATCTTTCTGTGATTCTGAAGACTACGAAATACGCACCGGCTCTAGGTCAAGCGATAGCTGAATGCATCCACGAATCGGGTTTTCCCGCTGGGGCTTTTAATTTTATTCAAGGTGATGGAGAAATTGCCAAAAGACTGACGGGGCATAAAGAAATCGATGGAGTGTTGTTTACGGGCACCCCGGAAACCAGCATCGCGATTAAAAAACAACTCTTGGATGATTACTGGAAGCTTTTAGTCATCCAAAGTGGGGGTAAAAATGCCACCGTGATTTGGGAGGACTCTGATTTCTCTGAAGTCTTGAAAAGCTTAACACTTTCGACATTGATTACTGCGGGTCAGCGTTACACCAACACCTCTAGAGTCCTTGTTCATCAATCTCTTTTCGAGAAAGTCGTTACCGAATTTCACACAATTTGCAAAAAGTGCCCGATTGGATACTCCGCACTGGATTCAAAACAACCCGTCTTCATGGGACCTCTGGTCAGTGAACGAGCCCTCGAGGATTACTTACGTTATCAAGGAATAGCTGTCCGAGAGGGGTGTGAGGAAATCATGAGGGGGAAACCTCTTGAGAGAAACCCTCAAGGCTATTTTGTTTCACCCTCCATTTACGCAGTCACAAAGCCTAATCCTAAAAGCGTCTTTCAAACTGCCGAGTTTTTTGGACCTCTTGTTTGTTTCTACCGAATTTCAGATATTGAAGAAGCTGTTTCCATTACGAATCAGACCCAGTTCGGCTTAGTCGCTTCGCTTTTCTCGGAAGACCAAAAAGTGTTTAATTCCTTTCTTGAGAATGCGCGAGTGGGTATGTGCCACTGGAATGTCCCAACCACCTTCTCATCCTATAAGTTGCCAGTTCTCGGACTCAAACGAAGTGGGAATATGCGCCCGATGGGTTCCTACTCAGGTTATCAATGCACTTACCCCTTGAGTAGTCTGGGCCGATTCAAGGAAACTCCAGAAACGCTTCCCTTTCCAGAAGCTCTCCTTTCTTTTTTATGATGACCGAACCGCGCACTCGAATCATGGCTTTAGATATTGGATCCAAAAGAACAGGAGTCGCTTTATCTGATGAGACCCGACTTTTTGCTAGCCCTCTTAAAACAGTCGAAGCCTCAAATTTGAAATCTTGGGTTTTAGAAATTAAAAATCTTGTGGAGGAACATCAAGTCGCTGAAGTTTTGGTTGGCCTCCCCCTCAATCAATTTGGTGAAGAGGGGAAAGATGCTGAGAACATTCGTAAATATATTGCTGCATTGCAGGAAGCTCTACCTCTTCCCATTTTGGAATGGGATGAGCGCTTTACGACAGTTCAAGCGGAGCGAACCCTTTTGGAAGCAGATGTTTCCAGGAAAGGGAGAAAAAGTGATCGATCAGCTAGCAGCCTGTATCATTCTACAAGGATACTTGGATAGTTTGAAGTTCACTCGAGATTAAAAACCGAATGGTTAAGAGAATTTTTTTTACTTTAGGTCTTTTGGGCGCTTTTGGCGCTCTAGTCCTCTGCTTTTTTTTGTTAAAAGGCTCGCCCTCAGGCGAAGTCAAAACCATTCTAATTCCTCGAGGCCTTTCGCTTAGGGCAGTTTCGGAGCTTCTGGAGAAAGAAGGTTTGATTAGCCAGCCCACACTTTTTCGAGGACTTCTAAGAGTCTCTCGGGGAGACAAGAAAGTTCGTGCCGGAGAGTTTCAATTTAAAGTTGGAGCTAATTTAGTAAATAGTCTTCGAGTTTTGTATTACGGTGAGCCCGTGACTCACTCCTTGACTGTTCCGGAAGGGTGGAACGTCCGTCAAATTGCTGCTCTTCTCCAAGATAAAGGACTAGGAGATCCTGAAAAATTCATAAAGTTGGCGCTGGATTCAAAAGCAGCTAGCAAATATCGTTTGAAGACTCCCCATTTGGAGGGATTTCTTTATCCCGACACTTATTTCTTCTCTCGAGTTGATGGGGAAGAGCGTATTCTAGAAACAATGGTCAATCGTTTTTTTCAGGAATATCACGGAAAGTTTAAGGATCGGGTCTCTAGACAAAAAATGTCTTTGGAAGATTTAGTTACTTTAGCTTCAGTTGTGGAAAAAGAAACGGGCAAACCCGAAGAACGTCCACTGATTGCTTCTGTTTTTTTCAACCGGCTCAAAAAGGGCATGCGATTACAAAGCGATCCAACAACGATTTATGGAATATCCGATTTTAATGGGAACCTCACTAAAGCTGATTTGCTCCGAAAAACACCTTACAACACCTATGCCATTTCTGGATTGCCTCTCGGACCTATTGCGAGTCCCGGAGGTGCTGCGATTGAAGCTGTTTTGGCCCCTTCCCAGAGTGAGTTTCTTTACTTTGTAAGTGATAATAATGGCTCACACTTTTTTTCAAAAACCTATCAAGAGCACTTGCGCTTTGTGAGAGAATATCAAATGAACCGAAAGAAACGGTGAAACTTTATGTCGTCAAATACTCTGCCCCATCCAAAATCTAACGAGGAGTTTTCAGCACTCATGACTGAGCTGGTTCTCCCCCAACACACTAATGCTTTAGGGACTATTTTTGGGGGAGTCGTGATGGGCTGGATAGATATTGCAGGGGCGATCGCCGCTATGCGCTTTTCTAAACGGCCTGTGGTTACTGTCAGCATTGACTCTCTTCATTTTATTGTGCCCATCAAAACAGGAAATACGGTCCTCACGAAAGCGAGAGTGACTTGGGCTGGCAAAACCTCAATTGAGGTTGAAATTTTAGTAGAAGCAGAAAACAGTATTACAGGCGTCACCAAGAAAGCCACGCATGCTTTTTTGACTTATGTTGCAGTGGATGACAATGGAGATCCAACTCCAGTGCCTTCCTTTACACCCAACACCCCAAGTGAAAAACAGCGTTACCAAGAAGCTCAAAACAGAAGAAAAGACCGACTGAATCAAAAAGACTGACCCTATCGAAAAATAGTTATTTCTTTAAACCCTTGATATAGGCCACAATCTCAGACAGAGAATTGGCTGCAGTAAACACTTCCTTCACTCCTATTTTCTTTAATTCCGCAGCATCACTCTCAGGAATTACTCCCCCTCCCAAAACACAGATATCTTCAGCTTTTTGATCTTTCAAGAGTTTGAGAATTTCTGGAAAAACTCTTTGATGAGCTCCAGAGAGTATACTCACACAAATCACTTTGACGTCTTCTTGAATCGCCGAATTGACTATCATTTGGGGAGTCTGATGAAGTCCCGTATAGATCACTTCCATCCCGGCATCTCGAAGAGCATGTGCAAGGACTTTAGCCCCTCTGTCATGGCCATCAAGGCCAGGTTTGGCTACTAAAACTCGAACCATCAATGCTCCGCCTGCCCTTGCTTAAGCTTTTTAGGAAAAATGCAAACGACTTGCTTCTTGATTTCGATAAACTGAAGAATATGTTTTTTAATGGCAGCTAGATTTTCTTCAGTAGCTGGAGCAGCTGCTAGTTCTAAAAACTTTACAGCAAACCGATAATTCTCAGCCATGATTTTTCTTGTGAAACTTCTCCAGGGGAGAGCTGGATATTTCGTAATTCGAGAATCCGTGGAAGCCGTGAGCCACTCTTTTGCCCACTTTAGTTCTATTTTGGCTTCATTTTTGAGAATTTCTTGAAACTCTTGAGGAATCCAATCCCCACAAATTCCAAGAAAATTTTGAAGCGTCAATTGATCCCAATCTTTTAAAACTCCAAAAAGAGTAATGAGCTCTTCGTCCTCTAAGGGCTCACTGGATTTTTCCAAATCCAAAAGGACTGAAACATTGGCAGACCTTAGGGAACAAATGGCCAAACGAATTTTATCAAGCTGCTCTAAAGAGGCATGAAGGCCCACTAAAGGGGCTTGTTGACCCTCTAATTCTCGCACCTGCTCTTGGATTTGAAACTCGTCTTCCATTTTTTCTACATTTAACTCAGGCAATCCTTCAATAAACATAGACCCCCCTATTTGTTTTTCGTCCCTTCCACCCCGCTTCTACATATTTTCTTAAAAGAGGAGCAGGTCGGTACTTACTATCTCCCAGATCTCGGTGAAGCACTTCCATCACAAAAAGGCATACATCCAGCCCCACAAAATCAGCTAGCTCTAAAGGCCCCATCGGGAAATTACAGCCCAGCTTCATAGCTGTATCGATATCTTTGGGAGAGGCAAGACCCTCCTGAAGGGCCACAAAAGCTTCATTGATCATTGGCATGAGAATCCGGTTCACTGCAAAACCTGGAGCATCTTTAGCTTCAATAAAAACTTTTCCCATTTTTTCGGCGACTGCACGCACTTGCTTGAAGCATTCGTCATGGGTGGCCAACCCTCTTATCCCCTCAACGAGAGTCATCAGGGGTACTGGATTCATGAAGTGCATTCCAGCAACCCACTCCGGTCGTTGAGTGTGACTGGCTACTTCAGTGACTGAGATAGATGAAGTATTAGTTGCTAGGATGACCCCTGGTGCAAGAATCTTGTCTAGCTCTGAAAAAAGTTTAAATTTGATTTCTCGGTTTTCCGTAGCTGCTTCAATGACAAAGTGAACTTCCTTGAGATCCTGAAGCTGGGTCGTGGTTCGAAGACGTTTTAAAACTTGGTCCGGGCTCTCTTTAAGTTTTCCCTTTTCCGAGAGTTTAGTTAGGCTCTTACTGATCATTTGAAGTGCTTTATCTAATTGAGCCTGAGAAATATCAAAGAGAGTGACCGAGTAACCTGCGGAAGCAGCGACTTGAGCAATGCCATTGCCCATCGTTCCTGAGCCAATGACTCCCAAACTTTCGACCGAAGTCCTGATGCCTGTCATGATGCAAAAACCTCCTGCGGACAAATAACCAGAGAGAAAAGTATCAATCGTAGAGGAAACCGTCAAACAGGCCCAGGCCAAAAGAAAACCGGCCTTTTATCGAGAGATGTCCTCGAAAAAAGGCCGATCAATGCTTATTTATCTGTTTAATGGATTAGCGTCGAATTCCACTGTGATTTGGAACTCCAGGAACTGGGCTAATGCCGTTCGTTCTTGGAGCGCCTCTGAAAGTCGATGCTTGTTGAGCATTCCCGTTATTGCTACCGGGAGTTGTTTGAGCTCTTTGCCTCAGGCTCTCGCGAATACGACTTGCGGTGTCACACCCTTCCATCAAAGGTTGAAGTGTAGGTCCAAGCTGAGCTTGCATATTCCTTACGGAATCCATTACTGCAATCGCTTCGACTAAAAGCTTCGAAGGATTCTTAGTGCTTCGAACTGCTTGGAGCCGAGCAGGTAAATCGGTGTTGAAAAACCCACCGATCGTGCCTTGAAGATTTGCAGCTACATCTGGGCAAGAAGTTGTGTAGTCTCCTCTAAAGAAACCCATGGAGTTTGCTCTTTGCTCTTGAGCTCTCGCATCTAAAGTAGCGGCTCTGGTTCCAACAATTGGGATCAAGTAGTTTCGAGTGCTGTCGATTTCTTGAAAAATCCCATCTGTTTCTTCCGTGCAATTTTGCAGAAGCTGAGAAGTAGATTGCTGAGCAATCATCATCATGAATTGCTGTTGCTGTTCGATTCCTCGTGCAAACTCATCACCCAATTGTTGCACTCGAGCATCGTTATCTCGGATAGAAAAGAGTTGCTCTGTGAAAGTTTGGAATTTGCCAACCAAGTCAGATTCAGCTTGCTTAAACTGAGCTTTAGCTTGTGGGTTTTTGATTTTTTTCAATTTATTTAAACGAGCTTCGATAGATTCTAAGCTATCAAGCTTTTGAAGTTCTTCTGGTTGAAGTGTTTGGCTGTCTAATTCTTCATTCTGCGCGCTAAGCTCTTTCAGATTCGAAATAAGATCTAAAATCTTCTTTTTCTCGAGGTTTTTAGCATCTTCTGTTTTTTCTTCTAACAGAGATTGAGCTTTTCTTTTTAAGTAATCGACTTTATCTGATCCAAAAGTCTGAGCCATTTGGAGAAGAGGGCTAAAGTCCACTCCATTTTGGCAAGAGTTTGTCAAAGAGCTCACATCAAAATCAGCAGGATTGATCATGGCATTGTTGGCAGAAAGCTGACTTGCAAGACCTTGCGCTTCTTCAAGTTTCACACTTCGGTCAGAAACTGCTTTCTTAATGAAAGCATCCATGGCAGGACCAGAGGCATTGATTTTCTTAATCTTCTCATGCCAGTTTTGAAGTTTCTTTTCTTCATCAAAAAGTTCTTTTTTAGCACCGCTTAAAGCAGCGATTTCTGCAGCTTTATCTAAAGCACTTGCAGCTTGTTCTTTAAGACTATCGGGTGTTCCGCCTTTTAAAGCAGCATTCACTCGAGGCAAATCTTTTTGAAAACTTGAACTGTACTCATCGTAGCTTTCAGAAAGGCCTAACCGGGGAAGAACCACCGTGGCTCCTAAGGCTACTGCTAAAACTGATTTACGAACCGCTAGCTTTTTCATCAGACGACTCCGCGAAAACAACAATCCACTCTCCACATGTACTAGAGCACAAGCACTCTGCTGCCTCTCAGAAAACTGAAAGACTACAGAGTCAGCTCTCTACCCAGAGAGCGGCTCAGGGGCAGGAGTTGCAAGCAGTCTGCCAAGTAGGCGTTCTCTGGTTCTCGCTAGAATTTCAGCCTGAAAATCCCCGCGTGTGCCGAAATGCGCTTGGTTCGATTTTTAGGAGTTGAATAATTCCAGCAATTTAGAAATTGACTAAGTTTTAGATACTCTTGGGTGAGTTAGACAGGGGCTATGGGAGAGTAAAAGTCACAGGGTAGGGTTCTCGAGAGTACGGACACGGCCCCAAATCAGAAATTACTAGGTTCTGAACGAGCTCAATGGTTTGGCTCGGGTCAAGCGTATTTACTAGCTTAAACGTATACATTCCAGCTTTTCTGGGTTGTCCGTTAATCTCATCCAAAACAAGAATTTTTTTTCCGTTAATATCATCAATAAATTCCTCTTGAACTCTCTCATAATCTCCTCCCTCATACTTTGAAAAGAGTTCGAGATTTCCAGAAATATTCGAAGAAGCTACTTCAACTCTTATAAAGGAACGATAGATCATGAGGCATCTGACCAGTCCCGATTCTAAATCTAAACCCCCATCTAGCCCCAATCTCCCACACCCAGAAAGACCCACAACAACGAAAAAGGTCATAAAGGTTAGGGAAGCAATAGATGAAAGACGACTTTTGCTCATATCTTGTAAAAAGAGCAAAACCCGGGCCTAAGTGTTTACGCTTGGTTTACGCGTGAGGGTTTGTCGAACTTTTAGACACCTTTAAATCCACATTCCTCACATACTTTGAAAAAATCACTGGGAGCACAGATACCACTTCATCCTTTAAGAGAAGAGGGCTCTCGCTTAAGACCTTTCGCACGAGATCTTCAGTGAGTGAAGAAAGATAATTCTCAGCCAAAGGAAAATAGCTCAAGTGCCAGCGCTCGGGGCTCACCCCTCCCCTCTCTGTTTGGTAGGGTCGATAAAATCCATATTTTTCCATATGATCATCGAGCCAATCATGAAGTTTGCAGAAGGGCCCTTCCCCTTCAAATTCCTCAGGTACCAATTGAACTTTCATGTCAGCTCTCAGAGCCTTTGCGTCGATGATGTCCAAATCCGTTCCCCAGTGGTGGCGGCTCGTTCCTGGAAGAGCCGACCAGCGAAGAATGGAATCTATTTTTTCAGAAGCATTCAAATCGGGTTTTGCTAGAACCTTTTTATTCCAAATTTCCACTTGTCTTTCAAAACTTCGAAACCCACTACAAACTTGAATTTCAAAACCAGCCCTCTGGGCTGCTTGCTCCATTTTATGAAGAGGCTCAATCACTTCTTGATGAATTCTAATGGGGGCCTTCAAAAGAGCTGTGTGGGACTCGGTTCTTCCAGTGAGGATTTCTTCCAAAGAAGTAAGAGACATGGGGATATTGTAGCAAAGACTTCTTAAAGATCCCCATTTTTAAGATACCACTGATAAGCATCCTGGAGACTGTGTAAAAGCCCCTCTTTTGGCTTCCACGAAAAAGTGTTCTGAAACTGCCGAGAAGAAACCACCCATCTATCGGGCCAAATTTCCAGGGCTCTATCTCCAGCTAAAGACGGCACTGCTTTTCTCCAAGCAGGGACTGCATCAATTAATTTGGACACCCCTTTCAGCAAGGATTGCGGGACTTTCACGAGCACTCCCGGCTTTTGAGCAGCTTTTGCAGCGGTTTGAATCAGCTGTTCATCGGTAATGGTTTCATTTGAAGCCACAAAGAACGATCGCTTCGAAAGCACATCAAAAGAGTTTGGGCTTTGGAGAGCTTGATTAATCGCAAGGACCAAATCCTGAACAGCCACAAAGCTATAATGCTTAGGTTCAAATCCCGGTTTAAAAAGAACTCGACTTTTGACCATTTTAAAAAGAGGCAAAGTAGCAGTATCTCTAGCTCCCAAAATCATGGGTGGGCGAATGCATAAAAAGTTTTTTGATAAAAACTTCTCTTGAAGCCGATTTTCCATTTCTAATTTTGACTTCCCATACCAAGTGATGGGTTCCTCTGGATCCCTTTCTGTTTTCTCTAATTGTCCGTCCTTACAGGGACCACTCGCAGCTTGAGAAGACAACACAATGGCTTTATTAAATTCTACTCTTGAAAAAAGATTCTCTGTTCCTTCAACATTGGTATCAAAAAACTCCCTCTCACTACCACCAAAGAGAAGACCTGCCCCATGAACCAAATGGTCTACTTGGAGACCTTGCAAGTTCTCCCAAAAGGGAGCACTAGATTCCTGAATCACAAGCTTCGAAAGGTCGTTTATATTTTCTTTTCGAAGCTGCTCTTTGAGTTTCTCGGAGTTTCTCACTGGAAGAATGATTTGTTCATACTGCTTTTGAGAAATCCAATTCAAAAGAAGGTTTCTCCCTACAAAACCGCTAGAACCTGTTAGCAAAGCTTTCATAGTGGGGCCTCAAAAATTCGGTAGGTTTTATATTTTTCAGCGCCCATAAGCTCTAAACTTCGAATCATGGGAGTATTATTTTCTTCAATCCAAGAGAGCTCTCCTCCAACCAACTTTTTTTTGCCACGTTCAAAGCTTTCAAAATAAAAAACTGCTGGAATGCCTAAATTATCGAACTCTGGCTTCACTCCCAACACTGCGAGTCGTGCTTCTTGAGGAGTGTGAGTTTTTAAAAGCCAAGCAAATTTCAGAATTCTAAAAATCCCTTTTCTGTTTTTTGTTTTCAAAAGAAACTCATTAATATTAGGCAGAAGCATTGAAAACCCAATGGGCTTCCCCTCTTTTTCAGCTAAAATCACAAATTCAGGATTGAGGATTTGCTTGAGGTCCTCTGCAGCAAATTTAAGATCTTCAAACGTAATCGGAACAAAACCCCAATTTCTTTTTAGAGTGCTGTTATAGAGATCTTGAATAGCGTAAAGCTCTTCATCTAATTTCTTGATGTTGATATTCCTAAAAATGATTCCGCTTTTTTTCCGAACTCTTTCAGCAACTCTTTTGAGCTTTTCGGGAAAAGCAGAATCAGCTTTAAGGTAATAAGCGAAAAGATCTCTTACCCTCTTTAATCCAAGACCTTGATAAATGCTTTCCTAGTAAGCCGGATTGTAGGGCATCAAGATCATGGGAGGGCGGGTAAAGCCACTCACCAGAAGACCACACTCATCATTCACGGAGGGATTGTAGGGGCCCCTAAGAGAAGTCATTCCCTCGTTTCTCAAAAGGCGACAAGCTTCCTTGAAAAGCTCTTGGGCCACTTCTGGGTCATCGATGAAATCAAAGAATCCAAAAAATCCTAACCTGTCTTTGTAAAATTGGTTGTGCGCTCCGTTGACAATGGCAGCGATTCGCCCCACCGGTTTGCCATTTTTGTAGGCTAGAAGAGGCCATACCTTTCCTTTTTTTAAGAAAGGAGATTTGGGACCTATAAGTTTAAGAACACTTCCAGGAAATGGAGGAACAAACTGAGGATCATGCGCGTGGAGAATCTCCGGTAGACTCTCGAACACTTTCAACAGTTTTGGATGGGTGGCTGCTAAAATCGTAACCATTCTTTTTAGTGCCCCCTGTATAAGCGGCTTCTTCAAACACTCCGAGTTCTTTACCTAAGCGTGCAAAAGTTTCTAACACATAATCGAGCTCTTTGTCAGTGTGTGTAGCCATATAGCTCGTTCTGATGATTGCTTCCCCGTAGCGAACGGCCGGAAACACAGCAGGAGTCGCAAAAATTCCAGCTTCGTAAAGCTTCTGTGCAAATGTGAAAGCTTTTACTTCACTCCCAATCAAAATAGGAACAATGGGGGTTTGCGTTGTTCCGATTCGAAATCCTAAGCTTTTGAACCCTTCGTGCATTTTTCGAGTGTTCTTCCAAAGACTATCCATGAGCTCTGGTTCTTTTCTCAAAATTTCCAGGGCTTTTAAAACCCCCCCAGCCACTGCAGGGGCCAAAGAAGCAGTAAACATAAAACAACGAGCTTTGTGCTTCAGATAATCGACCACGTAATCGGGCCCGGCAATAAAACCTCCCATAGACCCCAAGCTCTTTGAGAAAGTTCCCATGACTAAATCAACTTCTGGGTTCATTCCAAAATGATGTACGGTTCCTTCGCCCTTAGGCCCCAAAACCCCTAGAGCATGAGCTTCGTCCACATAAATACGACATCCATATTCTTGAGCCACTTTGGCCATGGCAGGAAGATCGACGATGTCCCCTGACATGCTAAAAACTCCATCTACGATGAGGAGCTTGCCAGCAGTTTCTGGAAGTCTCTCCAAGCGACGTCTAAGCGCTTCAGCTGAGTTATGAGCAAAAGGAATTGTTTTAGCAGCGGATTGCTTACAACCATCCAAGATACTGGCATGGTTTTCCCGATCACAGAGAATGGCATCCCCATCTTCTAAAAGAGTTGCTAAAACTCCTTGGTTTACAAAAAATCCTGTTGAAAAAAGAAGAACGGCCTCTTTTTGAAGGAAGTTGGCAAGTTCTTCCTCTAGCTGCTCATGTAAACGAATATTTCCGTTCAAAAACCGAGACCCTGTGCAGCCAGAACCATACTTGCGAGCAGCATCACAAGCGGCCTCAATGACTCTAGGATCTTGAGCAAGGCCCAAATAGTTATTCGAACCAATCATGATCTTGGTTTCGCCATGGCAAACCACTTCGTTTCCTCGAGTTTCTTCGATGGAACGGAAATAGGGGTACACGCCTAGCTCTCTGACCCGATTGGCTTCTTCAAAGCTTGCGCATTTTGCAAAAATATCTTTTGTGTTAGGTGTTTGGGCTTCTGGCTTTTCCATCACTTCCTCTTTTCTAACGCCTAGCTACAATGAGTTTCTAACAAATAAAAAACCCTGTCAATTCAGCAACTTGTTGAATCCAATTCTCTTATTGAACGGCATTCACTTCTTCTTTTGCTCCCGAAGAATCCTTGCCAGATCCCCCCGTCCTATATCAAACTGAAGCGCCCATTTATCACAAACGGGCGAAGCTTAGCGAGGAAAAAATGGGAATACAGGAACGCAAAGCCAGAGAACGCAAGCAAAGAGCCAATGATATTTTGGAAGCTGCTCGCCAGATATTTGAAAGAAAAGGCTTTTTGAACACCCCCCTCCAAGATGTAGCCAAAGAGGCCGAAATCAGCGTGGGCCTGATTTACCGATATTTTCAATCCAAAGAGGATATTTTTGCTGCTCTGGCCCTCAAAGGGGCTGAGCAATACGACAAAAAATTAGAAACCCTCCTCAAAAAGGCTCGGGGAGCCAAACAAAAAAACCAAGTCATCGATTCCCTCACTGCCATTGCTGAATCCTTTTTTGATTTTTATGGACCCTATGGGGAATACTTCGACATGCTTCTGTATTCCTATAAGGGAATGAAAGATGTCCAGATTCAAGCAACGACTCTCACTCGACTGATGAGTGTCACTTTGTCCAGTTTAGACCGCCTGAAAACTTTCATCCAGGAATCCCCCCACTTAAAAGCCAAAGACGAGGATGAAGCTTTGCGAACCGTTTTTCTTTTGTGGGGACTTCTTTTGGGTTGCCATAAATTATTTGATTCTTCTGGAAGAGGGCACCTTTTTGCTTTTCACAAATCTACTTTCATTAAAGAAATGATTGAGCAAGTTCTCAATGGGATTGGCTCCGGGGGGAGTAGTGAAGGCTTAGAAGGATTCAGAAAACGAGCGGGTCTAAAAGAATTTGAAATGAGGAGCCCCGTTTGATTCACAGTCTCTCTTTTTTATTAGGCCTGCTGATTTTTTCCGGCTGCCAAAGTGTGTCTCCCCCTCAAACCCAACCTTCCAGAAGTCTCGCTATTCATGGCCACCGGGGTTCCCGCGGAACTCATCCTGAAAACACCATGAGCGCTTTTAACGAAGCTCTGGAAGCTCAAGCAGATTGGATTGAACTGGATCTTGTTTTATCTAAAGATAATTTTCCAATAGTGTCTCATGACCCTGTGGTGTCTACCGATTTATGCTTAGATTCGCGGAAACGTCCAATCAATCGAGCTATTCCAATAAAAACTCTTACACTTAACCAGTTGAAACAGTTCGATTGTGGAAGTGTCCCAAACCCAAAGTTTCCCGAGCAGAAAACAGTGGCTAATCCGTCTCTGCCGACTTTAGAGGAAGTTCTTGTTTGGGCCGACAAGCATTCCGGTAAAGGGGTTAAGTTAAACATTGAGCTTAAGATGAAAAGCCCAAAAAAAGTCTGGGAACCTAAGCCAAAACTCTTTGTAGATTCCGTAATTAAACTTCTAAGAAAATATAATCGTATTGAAAAATCGGTTCTGCAAAGTTTCGATCCTCGAGTACTAAAAGAAGCTAAACTTCAAGAGCCCAGGCTCAAGTTATCGGCTCTATTTGAAAAGCCAGAAGCTTTTTGTCAGTCGGCAAAAGACCAAGGGGTAGCCATTGCTTCTCCAGAGTTCTCTTTACTGACTTTAGAACTTGTTCGTGAGTGTCATGCTCTGGGAATAGAAGTCCACCCTTGGACTCTCAATTCAGAAGCAGAGTGGAAGCGAGCAAAAGAAATGGGGGTAGATGGGATAATCACTGACTATCCCAGAAAACTCAGGCAGTATTTAAATTCTGTGAACCCGTCATGAATCCGAAGCCCTTTACCGAACTTCCTCTTTCAGAAGTGAAAGCAGTTTTCTCCGACTTAGATGATACGTTAACAGATCAATCTCTGCTCCTTCCGTCTACTTTGTCCGCACTTCACAATCTGCATGAAGAGGGTTTTAAGCTAGTCATCGTATCGGGGCGTCCAGCGGGTTGGGCAGACTCCCTCATGCGACTCATTCCTTTAGATGCAGTCATATTTGAAAATGGAGCGGGGCTAATGTGGCGAGAGCAGTCTCGTATCAGAAAGCATTGCATGGCCTCCCAATCAGACTTTGCAGATCAAAAACAAATATTAGAATCAGTTTTCCAACAAATTCGACTCCACATTCCAGAAGCCAAGTTGGCTACGGATCAACCCTACCGACTCTTTGACTATGCTATCGACTTCAATGAGGAACCCCCATTTCTTGAAGACAATCAAATAAAATGGATTATGGATTTTTTGAATCATCAATCTCAAATCACTGCGAAGCTAAGCTCTATTCACATAAATTATTGGGTAGGGAATCATACTAAACTGACGGCTTGTGAGTTTTGGCTCAATCAATTTGGAAACAAGCTTGGTATTTCTAAAGACAATATCGTTTACACGGGAGATTCACCCAATGATGAACCTTTGTTTGGCTTTTTCCCTTTGAGTGTGGGGGTCGCCAACGTTAAACGTTTTCTTCCCATGATGACTCTCTTTCCGAAGTTCATAACCTATTCTGAGGGAGGCAGAGGTTTTCAGGAGCTTGCGCAACTTCTTACGGAAAGGTCAAAGAAGTGACTCGCCCAAGACGTAAAACTCAAATGAAAGTCATTCCAGGTGGAAAGCAGCTTTCCCTGATCAGAGAGAGCGAGGAAGTGCTTAAATTTTTAGAATATACGGCTCCTCGATGTCCTCAAACGCGAAAACACTTGGAACTCCGCCAGAAAAGCTGTCGGATTTGTTTTTCGCTCATCACTGAGGAGGAAGACAGTCTGCCTTTTATTCTTTCAAACCTTCCAAATATTTTTTCAAGAGCTTCTTCATTAACCCCCGAGGAAAGAGACTTGTTTTTAGAGGCCGTTGAAGTTTCATTACAGGATTTTCAAGAGTGGAGCGCAGATCCCTTTGAATGGGAGCGAAAAAGACGGTTAGACTTGCAAGACAACTTCTCTAAATCCTCTTCTCCCTCAAGAGGGCAAGACAGAAAAACTCTCACTTTTCCGGTCAGAGCTGATGCTTGTGTAGAAGTTGTTTTGCCTGCGGGAGGTATCACAGTTCAGGACTACTTGAAATTGGGACTTTTCCTGATGCCCTACTGTAGAGATTTACAAGTACCCCAAACGTTTCAATGGTCAGAGCCACCAAATGATTAGAACCAAACCAGAGGGGGATGGTTGTCTTGGCATGCAGTGTCAGCGTATTTGTACATGAAATTTACTAATTGATTGATGACTTCGTAAGATTTGGTCTCTTTATCAATTTCACACCCGTACTCAACTCCGGCTCGGCCATTTTCCTCAAAATTCATAATCCGTTTAACTTCCATTACCACACGCAAATACGTGTTCGGGGTGAAATAAAAACGAAGTGCAATCTTCTGATTGGGTTTAAAGGGGGCCTCAGGACGCTCCTCTCTGAAACGGATTCCTGAAAAACTCACGTCGACGACTTCTACATGACTTAAAGCCTCTTTCTCAGCAAAGCTATAAACTCCTAAAACCCGATTGAATAGAATTCGCTCATACTCTCGGCGTTTCTCTTCATTTTTATTTTTGCGGTAAGAATTAAGATCAATAACTCGCTCTTTTCCGCTCTTGCCGGAAGACTTTCTTTTATCCATTTTTAGTCCGATGATCTGGGTTTGATTAAGCGACTGGAACGCTTCTAATTATAGCATGAGTGAATCTTGAAGAACGGTGCGGTGTTCTACTTCGAACTTCTCTGTTTTTGAAAGAACTGGACAGTTTTTTCAAGCCCCATCTGTAAACTAACATGGGGCTCCCAATCTAGAACTTCTTTAGCTATCCGGATATCTGGGCGTCGAGTTTTGGGGTCGTCTTCGGGAAGCGGTAGGTATTTGATAGAAGAAGGGCTTTTACACAATTCAATAATTCGTTTTGCAAAATCTAAAATAGTCATTTCAATAGGATTTCCCAAATTGATAGGATTGCGATAGCCGCAATGAAGAGCTTTCAAGAGCCCTTCGACGAGGTCATCCACATAACAAAAACTTCGAGTCTGGGTTCCCTCGCCATAGACTGTTAAAGGCTCTTGCTTCAATGCCTGGATACAAAAATTAGGAACCACTCGACCATCATTGATTCGCATGCGAGGCCCATAGGTGTTAAAAATTCTAACAATCTGAGTCTTTAATTGGTGTACTCGATGATAAGCCATCGTGAGTGCTTCCATATACCGTTTAGATTCGTCATAACAGCCTCGAGGACCAATCGGATTCACATTACCCCAGTAACCCTCACTCTGAGGGTGTTGGAGAGGATCTCCATAGACTTCGGAAGTGGAAGCCACAAGGATGGGGCACTGCTTTTCCAAGGCTAACTTAAGAATTTGATCACTCCCTAGGGCCCCAACGTGAAGAGTCTCAATAGGATGCTTTGCATAGTCAACTGGGCTTGCTGGACTTGCCATGTGAAAAATTCCAGCGAAATTTCCCGGAAGTCGCAAGGGATTAACTATATCCTGCTCAACAAAGCTAAATTTTTTGTTTCCCAAAAATGGCCGGATATTATCTGGACTTCCCGTGATGAAGTTATCAACAGCAACGACTTCGCACTCCAGGGAAATCAGTTTCTCACATAAATAAGAACCAATAAATCCAGCACCCCCTGTAATAAGATAACGCCCAGAAGGAAAAGCCGTCATGCTGGATCCACCTGACCAATACAATAATATTTGAAGCCCTGACTCTCCAAACTCGACCGGTTGTAGAGGTTTCTACCATCAAAAATCACTGGAGATTTCAAATCTCTCTTTACTGAATCAAAATCGGGCGTTCGAAACTCATTCCACTCAGTCAAAATGGCTAAAGCATCAGCTCCCGGTAAAACCTCATAAGCTTGTGGAAATAACTCTACTTGGTCTTTGAAATAACGTCTGGCCTCATCAAGCGCCACTGGGTCGTACGCCTTAATTTTGCAACCCAAGTTTAGAAGCTCTGTGATAAGACTCACAGAAGGAGCTTCTCGCATATCATCCGTTTCAGGTTTAAAAGATAAGCCCCAAATGGCGATGGTCTTTCCAGAAAGACTCCCTCCAAAATATTTTTTCATTTTCTCAAAAATCACTAGTTTCTGTTTTTCATTCACACCGTGAACAGCTTGAAACATATCTAAGGAAAGTCCGTACTCTTTGCCCAAATGAATAAGGCCCTGAATGTCTTTTGGGAAACAAGAACCGCCGTACCCACAGCCAGGGTATAAAAACTTAGAACCAATTCGGCTATCCGTGACTAATACTTTTCGGACTTCTTGGATATTTCCTCCGACTCGCTCGCAAAGATTTGCCATTTCATTAATGAAAGAAATCTTAGTAGCTAAAAATGCATTAGCAGCATACTTGGCCAATTCCGCCGAGCGATTATCCATGAAAAAGATAGGATTTCCAGATCGGACATAAGGAGCGTAAAGGTCTGCCATAATCTGTTTCGCCCACTCAGACTGAGTTCCTATCACCACGCGCTCGGGCTTCATAAAATCATTAACAGCAGTGCCCTCTTTCAAAAACTCCGGATTTGATACCACTTCTACTTGATGAGAAATCCCTTTTAAAATCTCTCGAACTTTGTCAGCAGTTCCGACTGGTACAGTGCTTTTTAAAACCACTAAAGCATTTCCTTTGAGATTTTCCCGAATCATTTTACCGGCCGAAAGGACGTACTTGAGATCTAGCGCTCCCGACTCGGTTGTGGGAGTCCCCACAGCAATAAATACGACTTGGCTTTTGGAAATGGCTTCAGGGATCTGGTAGGTAAAACTTAATCGTTTTGCTTTGCGATTTCTGGAAACAAGCTCTTCTAACCCAGGCTCATAGATAGGGATTTGACCTTCCAACAGTTTTTCAATTTTTGAGGAATCGACGTCTGCACAAACAACATGATTACCCGAGTCAGAGAAACAGGCCCCCGCAACTAGGCCCACGTAACCTGTCCCTAAAACACAAATTCTCATAGATTCCCCTAAGTACGGTAAGTCGTTTGGAAAAAATCCTCTCCCCAGAGAGTGTTTCACAACTCTTTTCTATTGTGAGAAACTGTAGATGATTTTAGACTGAGCCGTTTTTCAAGTCAACGAAGGGGCATTCGACCATGAAAACAAAAAAGCAAAAGCTCACCCTCTTTTTAAAGACGTTTTTGGGGTTAGCTCTCGTTGCTTGGGTCTTGAAGGGGAAAATGGTAGATTTTTCAATCTTAAGCACCTTTGTATTAAGGCCAGTAAATTTGGTCATTGCTTTTGGGTTTTTATCAACTTCGGCAGTTTTATGCACTCTTCGATGGCGCATCTTGGTGCGTGGACAAGGCCTCCACATTTCTTTCAAAGACCTTTTTTCGCTCACAATGATTGGGAACTTCTTTAACACTTTTATGCCAGGATCTGTTGGCGGTGATTTCATTAAAGCTTGGTATATTGCCGGGAAGGAGCCCACGAAGAGAACCAAAGCTGTTTTCACTGTTCTCCTAGATAGAGTTCTTGGTCTTGCAGTCATTATTTTTTATGCAGCTTTCACATTGGTTTTCTTTTCGGACTGGTTGAAGGAACACCGACAACTTCAAACTATTGCTTTTAGCATTTGGATATTTTCAGGTGTTTCGATCTTGGGAGGTTTTGTTTTTTTTCTTTCGGCTCTAGTGAGTAAAGGTCCTCTAAGTAAACGCCTTGAGCAGTTTGTTCGCAGATTCAATAAAACCTCCAAAATCCTAGAAGCTGCCTTTCTTTATCGAAAACAACCCATTCAAATTTTTGCTGCTTTGGCTCTTTCATCTGTTTCCATTCTATCTGCTATTTATTTTCATTCATTACAAGGAAAGCTTCTGGGACTCCCTCTTTCCCTAACTCAGTATTTCATTCTGGTTCCTTTAGCTGTTACAGCTTCTGCGGTTCCACTTCTGCCCGGAGGCATCGGAACAGGCCAACTGGCTTTCTTTACTTTGTTTCAGTGGATGGGAATTGAAAATCCAGAACTAGGCGGAACTCTTTGTACTTTAGTTCAGATTTATACGATTCTGTTTAATTGTGTCGGATATTTATTCTACTTAAGATTTAAGCAAATGCCTCAGAGAATTCCCTCTTCCCAATCGGAAAACTCTCACCCCTCAGGGGCAGCCTTTTGTAGTCGGCAAACTGTATGACCCATGCTTCAAAAGCCATCGTTTTATCTGTTGAAAAGTTTGGAGAAGCTGACTGTTATGTCCGCTTTCTCAGTCAGAAATGGGGAGTGATTTCTGCGCTAGCAAAGTCAGCTCGCAAAAGTAAAAAACGTTATGTGGGTGGGCTTGATTTATTTTGCCATGATGAAATTTTTCTTCGAGGAGACCCAAAAGACAGACCTTACCTTCTGGAATTAAATGTCATCAATTCCTTTCCGGGTATCCGGGAAAATTTAGATAAAGTGTTAGTCGCTGGAAAGTCAGTTCAGTGGGTTAGAAAATTAGCAGATGTTCCCACTCCAATGCCACAACTTTATAGCTTATTGGGACAAACACTTTCTCTCATTGAGAGGGAAACACAAACAAACCGTTTGGAACTTCTGGTTCTTGTCTTCAAATTAAAGCTTCTTTCCTTTTTAGGACTTAATCCACAATTGGAAAAGTGCACTCGCTGTGAAGGGCCTATCGATCCAACCACTCTTTTTGATCTGAGCTCGGGGGGAGTGATTTGTCATGCTTGCCAAAAAGGCTCTGGAGCCGGTGCGCTTGTGCTGGAGCAAGAGCAAAGATGGCTTCTGAAGCATGCCGAACAGTTGAAGCTCACTTCTTGGGATTCTTTTTTGCCGGAAAACAAACTGCACGTTTCTCCTTTAACTCGGCTTCTCACACAGTTTGCGGCTTTTCACACTCATATTTCTTTACCGACTTGAGCCGAGTTAAAGGGGAGTTCCCCACTACCTGTCTAGTTTTTGAGCGCTTGGACGATACCTGATCAAAAACCTTAACTATCTGTATTTATGATGTTTTGTAAATAGGCCTGATCGATCACTGGACAAGAGGCTTACGCATTCTCTTGAGATCTGCCCCGACTTAAGCAAGATTTTCTTGGCCGGCTTCTTGCTGTATTCCATAAGTAAACGGACTCAACTTAAGAGAAGCAACTTTAGTTAATACAGCTTAGAGAAACAACGGAGAAAGCATCATGAAACTCAACTGGATCATCATCTTAGGATTCTTCTTAGTAGCTCATGTGGGCAGAACCCAAGTCGTTCTGCCTCCGAGCTCTGAATATGACGACCCCTATACCTATTACCGAGATTGCGTCAGCCAAAATGGAGATGAGGGAAGTTCGGCATGTGAAATTCAAACCGGTTCACTTTTCCCGTCTGAAGAGAAGGAAGTTGAAGCACTTTCTTTACAACAAAATGATACGGGTGCAGTCGAGCTGAGCGAATAAATTTAAATCCCCGTACGAGGGGCTACGTACTGATTGCCAGGTTTTCCGGCCTTCAAGTACTTCCAATAAGAGATAACGACAAAAGCAATTTGAAGGACAAGATAAGTCAAAACATAACTGAGGCCGCCGGAACCAAATCCATAAGAATGGAGCCCAACTCCTAGGACAAAGTTGACTCCGTACCAAGCCATGACCACACCCAAAAAAGAAAGAACGGTCGTGGCAACAAAGCCAAAGCCCTTAAGCCATCCTGTGAAGCGACCATGCAAAACAGCTATGTAAAAAAGAAGTGCAATAAGAGCCCACACCTCTTTAGGATCCCAGCCCCAAAATCGGCCCCAAGAATAATCGGCCCAAACTCCTCCCAAAATCGTTCCCGCAGCTAAAAGAATGACTCCAATTTGCATCGCTCGATACATAAAAAGAATATTTTGTTGAATGGCTTCTGTTTTAAACGGATTAAAAATATACAACCCAAGATTTAAATTTCCTAAACAAGTAGATACTGCAAAAGCAGCATAACTGAGCGTGATACAAAGAACATGGATCGTGAGCCAGAAATTACTTCTCAACACCGGAACTAAAGGGTGGATTCCAGGATCTAAAACAGAGGGTAAATTATCGGCAAGAACAAGTCCTGCTATTGCAAATACTAAAGATGCAGTTGGAATAACAAGATTTTTATAAGCTAACCAAATAATCAGTGAAAACAAAACAGTCCCCCAAGTAACCCAAACTACCGACTCATACATATTTGTTACTGGAGGACGTCCCGCGATTAAAGAGCGAAGGATAAATCCGTAACTATGGACCACAAAACCAAATCCCAGAGCCCCCATTCCTAGAGTGGTGAGCAACTTTTTATGAGAAACAATTCCAAGAATCAGCGTGATCAAAGCTACTGTATATATCACCCAAGACCAACGAAAGGGCCTTGCATCGTTGTAATGAATTTCTAAGGAAAGGTCAGAGTCTTTCGGATAAGCCCCTGAGGCCAAATCTTGTCTTAAGTAGCGGCTGACTTCTAAACTTGCAGAATTCCAGTCGGAGGAATTTCTTTGAAGATAGGCTTCAACCAAATTTCGCAAAGCCACTGCGAACTTATCTTTGGTTTCCTGTGCAAACGGAAGAGTTCCCCCATCTGTCAGAGCAGCCAGAGGAAACCACTCTTCCTGCAAGCCCTTAGGATTAGGAAGAATCGCCCAAGAATTCCCGCTCACAATCGCTTCCAGTAGAGCGCGTTTGTTGTCTAACTCAACTGCTTTCTTGTCCAAACTAGACAGCCGTTCTTTTCGAGCTTCCTTTTGTCTGGCCTCCTGAACTAATTTATCCAACCCTTCAGCGCTTCTGATCTCTATTGGACGAAAATACTGGCTTTTTATTTCCAATCCTAAAGCTTCCTTTAATGGTTTGTAATCTACTCGAACAAATTCTTCACTCTCCCACTCTTTATCGAAAGCAACGAGCCAACCAAAAACAACTTCTGGCGCGGAAAGCTTTTTCCAGGAATTTTTACCGGAAACAAAAAGCAAGCTCTCCCTTGCAAAAGTATCTAAGGGTTTCACTCGCCCTCGATCTTGGATTCCCCAAGACTTAACGGACTCCCATAAAAACCCCTCCCGGACTTCTGGAGCTCCCCAACTAAATTGGCACAAAATGAAAAAACCTATTGCCACACTTTTTAGAAAAATCATGTTGCCTCCTTATGGCCACCCAAAAAACCTTTTAGATATTGTGGGTTCATGTAAAACATAAGCCCTATTCCTATCGTCATCAAAAGAGAGCCTAAGTACTTGAGAACTCTTCCAGGGTCATGGTTGACAGCAAAGACCGATACTGCAGGTTGCCCCGGGGAAAGCTGATAACTCGCTTGATAAAAATAATACCCGCCGTATTTTAGAGGCTCGTTCATGCTAATTTCCGCTTTTCTGTCTTCTGTGGTTTTAGGATCTTTCACAGTGACATTGCTCACGAAACTTGCCGCCGTGCTAGTTCCAGGGTTGGTGCCCATCGTAAATTTATTGAGGTAAAGCTTAAACGGCAAAGAAAGCCGAGACCGGTGATAATGGAGAGTAAAATCACTTCCAGAAATCGAGAGATTTTTAGCCATACCTTCTATTAACCAAAAAGAAGGCGACCCCCCTACTTTTAATCGAATTGCAGTAAGAAAAGGTTCATCAGCTCCCTGCAATACTTCCACAGAGCGAGGCTCCTCTTCAACTACTGCCGAAGGAAGCCAATCTTTTATCTCGAGTTGAATATCCATCCACCCTGTAGCCACAGGAGTTCCTTTTTTAAGTTCTCCTTGTGCATTCACTTTTCCCGAGCTAGCTAAAACTCTATAGAAAAGTTTCGAGTTGTCTGGGCTCTGCGCCAAAAAGAGGCGCCCTCGAGACTTCCCCACCCCCATCAACTCCTGATTCACTTGAGGCCCCAAATAAGAAAGCTGCACGTCTAATGAATCCTGGGTCTGGGTTTTATCTTTTTTATGGCTTGTATTGAACTCCGGGAAAAGAGCAAATAAAGTGTGCTTTTGAGTTTGGGAAGAGTCCCTTATTAAAACTTCCACTGCTGGATTGATGGGCTCTTGATTCTTCGAGACCAATCGTTTTTTTTCCACGATAGCATACGGCAAATACCGGACGGCTTGAATCTCCAATCCCAAATCTTTGAGAGTTTGCCACTTCCCTAAAATATCTCTCACCGAAACTGCGATTTTCTGACCCTTTCTTTCTACAAGAACTCTGCCCATTTCCGTCTTTGGTTTTTGGACTCCTGAAGCCGCTAAACTTTTAGAAAAGAATGCTTTTTCATCCTCTGCGTTCATGAGTTTCTCAAAAGACACCACCGCAGGACCCAAATTCAATTCGGCTTGAATCTGCTTAGGGTCTACTTTTAACCATTCTTCTAACTGAAATCTTTCATTCTTCAGCCCAATCCTCACAGCGGGAACCCCCAATCCAGGGACAGAGCTCGGCACAAATTTAAATTCCGGAACAGCTCTTGGAATAAACTTTTCAAGAATGAGCTTTTCTCCTTGGTCAAATGCAACTTCGAGCAAATTCCCCTCTTGAGTTACGTAGGATTCAGGAACACTGATCACTTTCTGACTGCCCATTTTGTGATTCATTAAAGTGAGCTTCAAGTCGTTAAGAACCACTTCGCTACTCTCGGTGTTTTCTGGAATCGGCATATTCCCATCGAGCCCAAACCTTTGAGTAACGAAGGATCCAACCAAAATCACAATAATTCCCAAATGGGTAATGACGAATCCTGATTGCCGCAGCTTCCAGGGGTAGCGCGCCATAGCCGCACAAAAAACATTGAGCCCCAGAAGAAAAAGAACTCCTGCAAACCACCACCTTTGATAGACAGCAATTTGAGACCCTCTCATTCCGTAGTAACTTCCCACAATAGTGGCGACTGCTAACACTGCAGACAGAAGAAGAAGCGAAAACACTGCAAGTTTTAGCGAGGATAAAAATTTAAAAATGCTTTTCGTCATGTGTGAGTGTTGGAGGCTGCCAGAAACACTTGCTCGCTAGCGCCTAAATCAAACCTTCTTTTGTCTTCCCAAAAACTTTTCTTAATCATCGCTAAACCTACAGCCTTTTTTGAATGTTCGGGGTTCGGAATGACTGAGAGCAAGTGCCCCGGGGTGTCGTGATCCATTTTAATCTCTTTGGGGCTTTCAAGCCACTCAATCTCTTTTTCGCTTTCGATCTCAACTTGGAAAAGCTTCCGGTTAACTTGACCATAAGTAAAAATGCGTTCAACCACTTCTTGGCCCGGGTAACACCCTTTGTTCCGGGCCACCACTGCATCTAAACCTGCCTCCAGAACTAACTCTCCTGGATGTACTTCCCAGCCCATCCAGGGAATTCCGTGAAGTACTCTTAAGTAATGAAAAAGAGGCATTCCCAGTCGGAATAGGCCCCTTTGAACCCACTGCTGGAACAACTCCTCCACGGTTTGTTTGGGAGTTAAAACATATTGAAGCGATTTTCGTTTAAAATCTAACCAGTGGGGTCCCGAGATAGCTTCTGAAGTCTTCCAAAGTCCCACCAAGGACCAAGACAGAGACTCATCCTTGATTTCAAGTTTTTCTTGAAAATGAAACATTTCTAAATGCTGAAGTGCAGAATGAAGTTGCCCGGAACTCACAACGAAAAAAAAGCTTTGTTCGTCACTACGGAAAAAATCTCCCCAAGCGAGCAAGCCTCCCTTGCCTGATAGAAAGGCCCCTGGAAGAGATTGACCGATCGAGAGATTTTTGAATTGGGTTGTGCTCATTCTTTGCAAATAGGTCAAAGCATCCGGACCTGAAATCTGGATAACTCCCCAATCGCCTAAATCAAAAAAGCCTCCGTGTTTTGAGTTTTTATAATCCGTGGAGAGCGAAATCCGATCCGTTCCAAACTTTATCGGCTTTTGCTGCATAGAGGGCACTCGCAGAGCAATCTTAAATGTTCAAAAGTATAAAACCCAGTGTCGTGGCCATCACTCCACTCCACTTTGAGTGCATACCGCCCCACAGATTCAATTTTTCTGGGACGGATATCGGTCGGGACGGATTCTTCTTTCAGGAGAGCCTCACGCGTCCATTCATCCACGCAGTTGGCGCACCGGCATTTTAGACGCAGGTTTCTGACATTAAACAACGATTGATGGCCATCACTCCAGACAATGCCCAAGTGCTTGGGACCCATTTGCTTTAATTCTTTTGGAGCAAAAGTCATCACTGCCATTCCATGGAGAGAGGTTTAAACTGATGCTCTCCCCGAAGGCTCATGACTGAAAGTTGAGCCGCAATATTTTGAGCCATTTTTACATACCTTTTGGAAACTTCAGCTTCAGGATAAGTAATCACCATGGGCGCTCCTCGGTCCGAAGTTTCTGCAACTTGGGGATCGATAGGTAAAGCTCCCAGGAAAGGGACGTCTTTTTCTTTAGCCAACTTCTCTCCCCCACCTTCCCTAAAAATGGGAGTTACTTCCTGGCAATGCCCACAAATAAATCCGCTCATGTTCTCAATCACGCCCAAAATCGGTACTTTGACATTTTGAAACATTTTCAGACCTTTTCTCGCATCAATGAGACTCACTCCCTGAGGAGTCGTTACAATGACAGCTCCCGAAAGCGGAGCACTTTGACTAATGGTAAGTTGTGCGTCTCCAGTCCCGGGGGGCATATCAATGAGTAAGTAGTCTAACTCCCCCCATTCGACTTGACTCAAAAATTGGGTCAGAGCTCCGTGAACCATTGGACCCCGCCAAACCACAGGTTCTCCCTCCGGAATCAGATACCCCATGGACATCATTTTCACTCCTGATCTTTCGATCGGAATGACTCGCTTTTCTCGGCTTTCGGGCTTCGCGGCCTGGGTTCCCATCATCAGAGGAATACTAGGTCCATAGATATCTGCATCCAAAAGTCCCACTCGAGCTCCCTGAGAAGCTAAAGCCATAGAAAGATTGATGGTGACTGTGCTTTTTCCGACGCCCCCTTTGCCACTGGCTACTGCGATCACGTTCTTAACATTGGGAATGACAATCCGATTGTCTTGAGGAGTTCCTGCACGCACTTGAGAAGTCATAGTAACGTGAACTTCTCTTACCCCCTCTAAAGTTTTTACCACTTCTTCACATTGAACCTTGAGTTGCTCCTTTACGGGACAAGCTGGCGTCGTAAGCTCCACTTCAAAGCTCACTCGGTCCCCTTCTGTTTTTAGATTCTTGATGAATCCAAGGCTCACAAGGTCCCGGTGAAGATCGGGGTCTTTCACTTGGCGTAGTTTTTCTAATATAGATTCCTGAGAAATGGAGGGGCCTTTTGACTTGAAAATCATGGCCTTTTTTAGCACTGAAACTGGCTAAAAGGAAGGGGGCTTGAAAATCACTTGAGGGGTTTGGCAGTCGAAGGAAGAACTTGATCCGGTTTAGACAAAGAAGCTGCCGTAAACCCAAGAAAACAGCCTAGAACTAGAAGTGCTGCTCCTAAAATCCAAGGGCTGAGTCTTGATGAATCCCAGGCCTTCCTCGGAAGGAGGGCTTCGGAATAGGCTAATGAGGGCGAAAGAAGTGACTCCTCATCCAAGTACTTCAAGAGAAGGTCCTGCATTCGACTGCTCCTTCTAGGGCCTAGAAAAGCTTCTAACTCCAAAATGATTTCGGAAACATGTTCATATCGATCACGAGGATCTTTTTCTAAACAACGTTGAATAATCTTGTTAATCGATCTGGGAATAGAACTATTCATTTCCTGGGCCGGAATGAAATCACAATCACGAATTTTCTGAAAAACCGTCTTGTTTCCTTCATCTTTGAACGGTCTGGTCCCAGTCATCATTTCGTACAGGCAAATCCCAAGGAGAAAAATATCTGACTGATAATTGAGTGGATCACCTAAGACTTGTTCTGGAGAAAGATAGCTCGGAGAGCCCACCATCATTCCAGGTCGCGTGAGTGAGTGGTTATCAGTATCCATGACAATGCCAAAATCCATGAGTTTGACTTCACCCTTCGGACTCAATCGAATATTGGAAGGTTTAATATCTCTGTGAATGAGATGATGGGCATGAATGTACGAGACTCCCCGACAGACTCCTAACAAAATGACTGCAGCAACTTCAGCAGGGAGAGCCCCCACTTTTTGAATGGCTTGAGAAAGATCAATCCCTTCAATGTACTCCATGAAAATGAAGGCTTCTTTTTCTGTTTCATAGAAATCATAAACGTGTGCAACATTTTGATGAAGAACGCTTGCCAGTGCTTTGGCCTCTCTTCGAAATCGTTCTCTGGTTTCTAAGTTTTCGATTAAGTGGGTTTTAAGACTTTTAACAGCTACAAAGCGATTCAATTTAGTTTGCTTGGCACGAAACACGATAGCCATTCCGCCAGAGGCTACTGCTTGAATTTCCTCAAGGCCACCATGCAAAATAGCTTTTTCTTGAAGTGACAGAGGGATGGAGATGGTTTTTTTTTCTTCCATTTATTTCACCGATTCAGACAAAGTCTTATCGGTCACAGAAGAAGCACAGCTTAATTATGAAAAGTTCTTCACAAAAACCTCGCCGCTTTCACTATCGAAAGCGGCGGGCGAGAGAGGAGTAGTGGTACCACGGTGAACGGTTCGGTGCTCACCGTGCCTGCTGTCTTCGAGCAGTTCGTTGATCTTTCAGGCTGTTAGCCCTGAAAGAAAATCCCCCAAAAATCCTTACAAGATGCCGTAATGCCTCCAGGCTCTCCCAAGCCTGAAAAAGAAGATTGCAACTCGGGGCCAGAACCAGAGGTGTAGACAGACAGTATGCTCTATCACATCGCTAAACAACTGGATTTCAGAGGTTTTTTGAAGTGCCTTTGCCTTTGTTTTCTCCTGGGGAATCCTAGAAATCCCTGTCAATTTGTTAGTCAAACATGACCATCTACGTCATTTAGAAAAAAGCCCTTTCCCGTATAATGGGCCTAATGAGAATTCTCTATTTGGGAAGCACTTCTCCAACTGCTTGTGCTTCTTTTTATGCCGATGCTGCAGAATCCCTCGGACATGAAGTCTTTAGATGGGATCCTGAACTTTTTAGAGTTCAAAACCTGTCTCAATATTTACACTTAAAGATTTTAAAGACTCCAGCGCAGCCCAAAAGAGATCAGTGCCGGGAGGAAATTGTAAAGAAATGCTCGGTTCTCAAAGTAGATTTGGTCTTCAATCTAGCTGAGAATTTTTTGTCTTTAGATTTTCTACAAGAATTAAAGTCTCTCTCTCAACCTCCTCGAATCGTTTATCACTCTCACGACAACAACTTTTCTTCAGGAATTTTAAAACCGGATGATTTTTTTGAATCTCTAGCTTGGTATGACTGTGTCTTCACCACCAAAAGTCAGAACCTCCAAAAATATAAAATGCTGGGTCAGTCCAGAGCTTTCTATATTCCTTCTGCCTACGAACCAAAAGTGCATAGGCCTCTCTCAACAAATGAAAGCAAATTAGGAAACCAAGAATTTGCGGTCAGCTTTATAGGTACTTACGACCGTTCTAGGGATCGTTTTTTGGAAGCTTTAGATTGGAATAAGCTTTTCATCTGGGGAGATCGCTGGAAGCGCTTTAGTCATTACAGAAAATATAAAAACCATATTCATCCAAAAGCTATTTACTACCCGGACTTTGCTGATGTTCTCTCTCACAGTCGAGTGACTTTGGGGCTTTTAAGAGAGGAAGCAGCGGATAAACACACTCAACGCACTTTTGAAATTCCTGCCTGTGGAGCCCTTCAAGTAGCTCCCAGAAATGATGAAATATTGAGTTTTTTTGAAGAAAACAAAGAGATTGTTTGTTTCGATTCCCCTGAGGAACTAAAAGACAAAGTCGATTTTTATCTCAGTCACGAGTCTGAGCGAAAACGGATTGCAGGGGCTGGTTTTGAAAGAGTTACTCGGAGCCGCCACACTTATTGTGACCGAGTGAAGACGATTCTAGAAAGAGTTCTATCAACCTAAAGCTTCAGCTACTTTTGCAAGATGAATTTTAGGGTGCATCTCATAAAACAAACTCTGAAACACTCTGCTTTGATCTTGTTGGAGATGAGCTTCGCCTTTAGCGTAATACATTAACTCCTCAAACGAAGAGCTGAGCGGAATAATCCCTTCCAAGCTGGAAGTTTTGGGAACTCGAGTGGCTACTGAGGGAACTCCAAAATATAAGGAATCCAAAAATTTCACTGGATAGGCTCCAGAGTTCGATGGACAAGCTTTATAGAGCATCAGATTCACATCCAGAAGCTGCCAAATAGACGCCAATTTTTCTCTGGGAATCCATGAACGATAGACAAAATTGGGGTACCTTTCGAATTTTTTCAAGTGGGCCCTGCCCGAATCGTCAGTTCGCCCCACAATTAAAAACCCCCAGTCAGGCAAGGCCTTGATAAATTTCTCTAACAAATCAAAATCAAACCCTTCAGAAAAGCACGCTCCTAAATACCCCATGATTTTCGTGGGGAAATGATCTGGGAGAATTTTTCGAGGGGATTGGGAAAAAAAGATATTTTCATTTAATTCGACGGGAGGAAGAGCCAACTGACACTTTTGAGGGTACTGACTTCGAAAAAGATCATCCCCAAAAGCATTTTGATTCAAAATAAGTTTTACCAGTAGCCACTCGAGTGGCTACTGAAGGAACTCCAAAATATAAGGAATCTAAAAATTTCACTGGATAGGCTCCAGAGTTCGATGGACAAGCTTTATAGAGCATCAGATTCACATCCAGAATCTGCCAAATAGACGCCAATTTTTCTCTGGGAATCCATGAACGATGGACAAAATTGGGGTACCTTTCGAATTTTCTCAATTGGGCCCTGCCCGAATCGTCAGTTCGCCCTACAATTAAAAACCCCCAGTCAGGCAAGGCCTTGATAAATTTCTCTAACAAATCAAAATCAAACCCTTCAGAAAAGCACGCTCCTAAATACCCCATGATTTTCGTGGGGAAATGATCTGGGAGAATTT
>OGVY01000017.1_pt1 | contig 28299 bp, 30 predicted proteins | sample 1575871 | NCBI WGS metagenome assembly OGVY01 (sample SAMN07581536, study PRJEB24739) | freshwater metagenome
TACCAATCAAAACACAAAAAACCACAAAAGGTCGGACAAAACCCGGACAAAAGCTGGACAATACTCATACTAAAACCATACAATACTCATACTAAAACCATACAATACTCATACTAAAACCAGACAAAACCCGGACAACACAGACACATACCCATCAAAACACAAAAAACCACAAAGTGCTTCATGGCTCTTGAAAGAATTTCAGGAGTTTCTAAGTAGTTCCCGTTTTCATCTGGAAGGCCCGCGTTGGGAACGCAAGCAACAGGAAAAGTGGATAGACGTGAGAGCGAACGAATATGATCGGTCATGAACTCAGGGCCCGTAGCGCAATTAAGTCCCAGGTACAAAAGGTCTCTATGGGCAATAGACGTGAAAAGGGCCTCCACACTTTGACCTGCTAACATCGTGCCCATGGGTTCGATGGTGGCAGAAATAGCCACAGGTACCCGCGAATTAGATTCTTTCAAAAGTCTATCAATAGCTAGAAGAGCAGCTTTGATGTTTCGAGTGTCTTGGCAGGTTTCTAAAAGAAAATAATCCACGCCTCCTTCAAGAAGGGCTTTGGCTTGAAGATAAAAATGATCGATGAGCTCTTCAAAAGTGATCCCACCCGTAACGGAAAGCGCTTTAGTTGTGGGGCCAATCGATCCCGCAACAAATCGAGGTTTATCAAGCGTGCTAAATTGTTCAGCCACTTTTCTTGCTAATCGAGCTGCTTCAAAATTAATCTCTTGAGTTTTTGACCCCAATCCATATTCATCTAAAACCAATGGGGTGGCCCCAAAAGTGTTGGTTTCTAAAATGTCGGCCCCTGCCTTGAGATAGCTTTCGTAAATAGAAACAAGGATTTCACGTTTTGAGAGCACTAAATTCTCATTACAGCCTTCCAATTCAGCGCCGCCAAAATCAGAAGCATTCAAATTAAGATTTTGAATAGCAGTCCCCATGGCTCCGTCCAAAACGAGGATCCGTTTTTGAAGAAATTGCTTTAAGAGACCGATGCGTTCTTGAGAGTTCATTTAAGCCTTTACCCTCGCACAACTTGGTTGAGAATGCAAAAAAAGGCTTGTTATTTTGAAGAGATAAGTGAAAGAGGAGCTGAAGCCAAAAACTTCAGCTGAGGGTACTTTCCTACGGCCCAGTTTAAGCTCCAGTCACTTTTAAAAAGAACCACGGGGAGAGAATCCCTATCTTTCACCACTAAGCAATCCGCATAAGATGAAAACTCATTGAGTTCTTTGGAAATATCATCTCCGGAGTTGCTTGGAGCAAGCCACCGAGCTCGAGTATAGGCTAGTCGCTCAAGCTTCATTTCTACTGAATATTCAGTTTTGATTCGATGTTGGAGAACATCAAACTGCAAAGCACCCACAACCCCCAGAATCGGTTGGGCTTCACCTCTAGTCTCGGATCGGAAAATTTGAACCACTCCCTCTTCAGAGAGCTGATCGAGACCTTTTTTAAGTTGCTTTCGTTTCAGAGGATCCGAAAGAGAAACTCCAGCAAAGTTTTCGGGAGAGAATCGAGGGACCCCTTCGTATTCAAACACCCTTTCCGTGCAAAGAGTATCTCCAATTCTGAAGTCACCTGTCGTATCTAAAAAACCGACAATATCGCCAGGCCAAGCTTCATCAATCATTTGTCTTTCTTGAGCAAAAAAGTGAAATGCTTTGTTGAGTTTAAAGTTTTCCCCAAGTCTTGCATGTTTGGCTTCCATCCCGCGGGTAAAATGACCGGAGCACACTCTAAAAAAAGAGACTCGATCGCGATGTTGAGGATCGATGTTAGCTTGTATTTTAAAAAAAACTCCAGAAAATCCTAAGTGAGGTTCTACGAGACCTAAATTCGATAGGCGACCCGTGGGAGCAGGGGCCATTTCCAAAAAATTATCCAGAAAATGCTGAACCCCAAAATTGTTCATAGCACTGCCGAAAAAAACAGGAGTTAATTCACCTCTCAAAACCCGCTCTGAATCGTAAGGGTCTCCTGCAATTTCTAAAAGCTCTAATTGGGAGCTGACCTCTTCTTGAAGCTCTCGAAGTTCCGCTTCTTTATCGGGAGTGGGGCTTAGAGCTGTTATGAAATCAGGAGAGCTCATTTGCCCCACTTTCAAACTAGGAATTTGCTTCGAAGCATGAGCCTTTTCTTCTGCCTGGAATAAAAGAACTTCCTCTTTTCTTCTGTCGTACACTCCTTTGAATCGATCTCCCATTCCAATGGGCCAGCTGATAGGAGAGGAACGAATTCCCAAGACTTTTTCGAGTTCGTCGATTAACTCAAGTGGGTCTCTCGCAGGGCGGTCCATTTTGTTAATGAACGTAAAAATCGGAAGGCCTCGCATTCGGCAAACCTCAAAGAGCTTCAAGGTTTGGGGCTCAACCCCTTTTGCAGCATCAATCAACATGACTGCAGCATCGGCAGCAACTAAAGTACGGTAAGTATCTTCTGAGAAATCTTTGTGTCCTGGAGTGTCTAATAAATTAATTTGAAAATCTTGGTATTCAAAGCGAAGCACTGTGGTGCTGATTGAAATCCCTCTTTGTTTTTCTATTTCCATCCAATCTGAAGTCGTTTTTCGATGATTAGATTTTGCTTTTACTGCTCCCGCTAAATGAATGGCTCCCCCATAAAGAAGGAGCTTTTCAGTCAAAGTTGTTTTTCCAGCATCTGGATGGGAAATAATTGCAAAGGTTCGTCTTCTTTTAATTTCGCGCTCTAAGGTTTTGAGAGTGCCTGTCATGGAAAAGCTCAACGGATGTAGCCCGATACAAAAGCACGGTTTGTGGGTTGATGTAAATCGACAAACTGAGAAACTTGACTGCTATTATCGTTGTAAGCTCCGTGAGTCACACCAACGACAACCCACTGTCCTTGGTGTTGTTTTAAAAGGGGGCCTCCCGAATCTCCGAAACATACTCCAGCACGATTTTCAGGACCCGCAATGGCTCTGATATTGAGCTGAGGGGTAGTGACTTCAATAAAATCTGAAATATCGGAAACAACATTCATCCCAGCTCTTTTGACTCCCCCTGCGCCTGATGCCTCCGAATGATTGCATCCAAAGCCTACGATAGTTACCAAATCGCCCGGGTTCACTCCTGAAGCCAAAGGAATGATGAGATCCGGCGAGAGTGGGGTAGCCAAGTAAAGGAGAGCTAAGTCATTTTGATCCCCCTCGACTCCAGCGCCCAGTTTTAAAACTTGCGTGACGGTTCGAGGGCCCACGGAGGTTTGAACCGTGATTGAAGCATTTTGTTTGATGCAGTGAGACGCCGTTAGAATAGTGTAGGAACCAACTACAGTACCCGTGCAAAGTTCCTGTCCTGAAATCATGACCACGCCGGGGAAGTTCTGAGTATTGTTAACGAGTCGTGCCGAAGGCCTAGGAAGATCATTTTCACTGAGTTTCTTGCCGCATCCCAGCGTCAGAAAAGAAAGAACTAAAACGCAGGTACCCAAACGAAAAATTTGGTTCATTCCCACCCCATTACCCCGAACGTTTTTTTGAACTTGCGAGGTTGTACAGGAGTTTCGTTTTTGTCACAAGATGCAAAGTCTGTCACCAAAAGTAAACAATTGAAAATACTCATTAAAAAAGCGTCACATTTGCACTACATTTCTTTGATACTCTGGAATGAATCGTGGAACGTACAAGGAGGTTTCTTATGTCATTTACTCCCGAGTAGGGAACTTCATTAAAAATTTAGGCTGATGAGTTTTGAGCCAATGGGGGCATACCCAAATTGGGAGCCCCTCGGGGACGCTGGTAAGTCCTTTGTGGCCAGCTTGTCAGAGTTCTGGGGGCTCCTTTTAAGGGGCTCGGCAAGAGCAGCTTCTTTTGCGGGGCTGACAGGGCAACCTGTCGGCCCTGTTTATTATGAAAAACTAATTAGTTTTAGGGATTTATCCGATAACTCTAAGAGAATTTTCTATGCAAAACCCTCTTTTTGTTGCCTATGAATCCCCCCTTTGGGGACAGATTCCCAGCGATTGGTTTCAGCACAGCGCTCTTCTATGGGCAAAGAGTCCGGATCAGATTTTAGCGTCGCTCGACCGGGCTCAGGAGGAATCCCGCTCTTTGGTGTTTATGGTGGCCGAAACAGATGTCCTACGTTTAAGAAAGCTTGTCGAAGCTCGAGCTGCCAGTAAAACCTGCCCCCCCTATGGGTGGGTAGTGGTAAGTGAAGAACCAGCTCTTTTTTTAAAAAACCCCTCTCTTCCAAAACCTTTACTAGATGTTTTAACACCCAGTGTGGTTTCTCAGCAGAAAGATTTTCTTTTTACAAAATTAGCAACTTTAATGGGGGAGGGTATTTCTCCGAGTTTAAGTAGAATCAGTGCAAACACTTTGCAGAAGCTCAATGAAATTTTCTTACAATTAACCACAGAAAAAAACATTCAGAATCTTTTAATTACGATTCTTTCCAGAGCCTGTGAGTTAGTAGGTGCCCAGGGAGGGACGCTTCTTGTCCTGACAGAAAGTGAAGGCGAGCTAGTTTTCAAATATCGGATTGAAGATAGGGGCGAAAATACGATTGTGTTTAACGAAGTCAATCTTTTGGTTCAGGAAAACAGTCTCTGTGGTTACGTAGCCCTTACTGGCAAAGTATTCAACCTGGAATCTACCCATGGGCAAAAAGGGGGAACTTTTCCAGTTTTTCAAAAGGGAGTAGATCATCAGCAAGTTCCTCAAACTTTGAGCCTCATCACTCTTCCTTTGAAAGACAGTCGAGGAGAAAGCCGAGCCGTGCTTCAACTGTGCAATAAGCTGAGCTCGGGAACTGTTATTGGATTTGATAAAGACGATGAAAGCATTTTGAAATCTTTTGTAACTTTGGCGGCCATTTGTCTTGAGGGGAGTGAAGTCTACAGCGATGTTCAAAAGCTCTTGAAGGATTTGTGAGAGCTTCTATCACTGCTATTGAGTCAAGAGACCCGAGCACTGGGGGACACTCCGAAAGAGTTGCTTCCATGTGTGTGGCTCTTGCTCGAGCAACCACGGAAACTACCACGGGGCTTTATCGTTCGGTCAAGTTTAGAGAAGAAGAAATTAAAGAACTGGAATACGCTGCGCTCTTACACGACTTTGGGAAGATTGGAATTCGAGAAGAAGTTCTAGTGAAGTCAAAAAAACTCTACACTCATCAGCTAGACGCTATCAAAGAGCGAATTCGAATTTGTAAAGCAGCAGCACGGATTCAGTGTCTTGAGGAAACTTTAAAAAAGGGCACTCCCCGATCGCTCATTGAACAGGAGTACTCCAAACGAGTGGAGCAAATTGATGGGTATTGGCAATTGATTCTCAAAGCGAATGAGCCAAATATTCTTCATCAAGAAACTAATGCTCTTCTCGATCAGCTCCGTTCTGAAAAACTCATTCTCCCAGATGGAGGGGAGATTACGCTTTTGAATGATGAAGAATACTTAGCTCTATCGGTCACTCAGGGCTCTTTGACAGAATTAGAGCGGCTAGAAATTGAATCTCATGTTCGACACACCTATCAGTTTCTCAAAATGATTCCTTGGACTCGAAACTTTCAACACTTGACCGAGATAGCCTACTGTCATCACGAAAAACTCGACGGCAGCGGCTATCCTCGAGGGCTCACCAACCATGAGATTCCTCTCCAATCTAAAATCATGACGATTTCGGATATTTTTGACGCGCTTACTGCTGCCGATCGTTGGTATAAAGAGGCAGTGCCCGTGGAAAAAGCTTTGGATATTTTGGCTATGGAAGTCAAAGAAGGAAAGCTTGACCCAGTACTCTTTGAAATCTTTAAAGAACGTAAAATTTACACTGCTTCTGTTCTCAGCCAACTTGGACGCGTTGCCTGATACATTTAAGAAAAAATTTCCGCTGAAGGGAAAAAATTACCCGTCAATCCATTGACAAAAATTTAAACTTCCGTAGAATTTAAGAAGTCAGCTTCAATTTCTAAATTTTCATAACTAAACACTTCGCAGAAGAAATTGAGTGTTCGCTGGCAAATCTCTCAAATATTTATCATTCAAAAACTGGAGAGCTGAGTGTCCATTCGTCGTGTTTTGGTCGCTGAAAGTGATCTTGTTCAGCAGAAGAATGTACAGAACCTGCTTGAAAGAGCTGGATTTTTAGTTGAGACCGCCAGTGATTCTTCTGTGGCTCTTCGCATGATTGAAAAACAGACTTTTCAAATCTGTTTATGGTCCTTCTGTGGAGTCGACCAAATTAATCGGCTCAGTTACTTGAAAGCCGAACGCCCCCTTTGTGCTGTGATATGTCTACTGCAGAGTCCTAAATCCAGTGAAATCGTTCGAGTGATGCGAGCTGGAGCCAGTGATGTTTGGGATACTACAGGAGATTCATTTGATTTAGTTCAAGCAGTTGAGGCTAGCTTAAGCAGAGTTTCCAAAACAGACATCCAAATACCACCAGCCGACTTCCCAGTATCTCATTTTGTTGGAAGGCACCCCAAAATTTTAGAAGTGTTTCAACTCATCTTAAGTATTAAAGATACGGATTCTAATGTTCTGATTACAGGAGAAAGTGGAACGGGGAAAGAAGTCGTAGCTAGAGCTATTCATGATTTGAGCCCTCGGAAAAAATTGCCTTGGGTTGCTGTGAATTGCGGAGCCATTCCGCCCACTCTTCTTGAAAGCGAACTTTTCGGTCATGTGAGAGGAGCCTTCACTGGTGCCACACAAAACCGGATGGGGCGCTTTCAATTGGCATCCAACGGAACTCTATTTTTGGATGAAATAAGCGACTTGTCCCTGGACCTTCAATCAAAAATCTTAAGAGCGATTCAGCAAAAAGTATTTGAACCAGTAGGCAGTGCCCAAAGTCTCTATCTTCAGGCTAGAATCATTGCAGCAACCAACCAAAATCTTGAGCAGTCAGTTAAAGATAAAACTTTTAGAGAGGACCTCTTTTATCGACTCAATGTCATTCCCATCAATTTGCCTCCTCTACGAGAGCGAAAAAGTGATATCCCGTTGCTTGTAAAATCCTTCATTGAACGCTTTGCTACTCAACACAAAAGGGATGTTATGGGGATCTCTGAAGATTCCCTTCGGGTTCTGATGCAGTACCAATGGCCTGGTAACATACGCGAACTTGAGAACTTGATTGAAAGAGTAGTCATTTTAAAAAGGGAAGCCGGGGCTATCGAATTACGAGACTTACCCGTTGAACATTTCAAGAATATTTCCTTGGACAGATTCATCAGTACTGTAACAATCCCCGAGAGTGGTCTTGATCTCAATGAAGCGATTAATGACTTTGAAAATGAGTTAATCATTCAAGCCCTTCAAAAAACACAAGGTAACAAAAATAAAGCTGCCCATTAGTTGAATCTCAACCGAACAACTCTGGTTGAAAAATTAAAACGTAAGGGACTCAAAATAGCTGTTTAATTTGAACGCCCACTCTTTTCTTTTTCAGCTTCTTTTTCTTTCTCGTTAGCTTCGATAAACTGCTTCATAAAGTATTTAAGAATACTGCTCCTTTTTGCGCCTCCCATCACTGCTTTAACATCTTCGTAAACAGTGGGGTCATTCACTAAGGACCCTAAAGTTCCATCTCCCCCATCAATTTTCCTAAGAATTGAGTCCAAATGAGTGAGCGCTTGGTTAAGGTTTCTACCGCTAGTGCCATAAAAAAGCTCATTAAGAATACTTTTTTCCTTTTTTACTTGTATTGAGAGCTGAACCAAGTTGTCTGAAAGCCGAGCGAGGTTTTTTATCAAAGAATCCACATCGCCCCCTTCTCTCAAATAGCGAGAGAGCCCTTCCATGACATTGCCACTTTTTGAAAAAATATCAGAAGATTCCTGACTCCGGAGGGTGTCCCCGTTCTTGAGAGCTTTTTCACCGTTTGATCCAATGGATAGCTCAATATATCTATCCCCCAAAACTCCCTGTGTCCGGAGAGTTGCATACGAATCAGCACGGATGCGATCTTTGACGTCTGAAGAAATTTGAAGTGTGGCAACCATTTCTCTTGAGTCATCCGAGGAAACCAGGATCTCCTTGACTACCCCAATCCGAAGTCCAGAAAGAGAGACTTCAGAGCCCGGATGAAGCCCCTTTACGTTTGCAAATCTTGCGTAGAGTGTGAAAGAGGATCGAAATACCCCTGTGCGGCTTCCCATTACAAAAATTAAATAAGTTGCGATTGAAAGTCCAACCACAACGAAAAGTCCCACAAGAAGCTGGTTCATTTTTTGCCGTTCCATTACCAAGTTTCCCCTTGTATGAATCCTCGTATGACCGGATCTTTTGTTTGTTCAATCTCTTTTGCTGTTCCAATAGCTCTAATGGACCCATCCTTTAGAAAGGCCACTCTGTCAGCTACTGAAAAAATAGCATGCATATCGTGAGTAACCAAAATGGAAGTGGCCCCTTGTTTTTTTAGTTGCAAGATTACTTGAAGAATTTGCTTAGTGTTATAAGGATCTAGCCCAGTGGTTGGTTCATCATAGAGAATAATTTCCGGTTCGAGGATAATGCTCCTGGCCACACCGACTCTTCTTTGCATTCCACCACTTAAATCGGAAGGGAAAAGATCAATGCTTTCCTCTAATCCCACTTTTGACAAAACCTCCACAACCTTTTTGTGAATATCACTCTCGGAGAGTTTTGTGTGAGCTCTTAGGGGATAAGCTAGGTTTTCTCGAACTGAAAGACTGTCAAAGAGAGCGCCATACTGAAACACGTAAGCAATACGTTTTCGCACTGAAACGAGTTCCTCTTCTGATAACAATGGAACGTCCTGTCCATTAAAGAAAATATGCCCTGAATCAGGATGTTCCAAACCAATGAGAGAGCGTAAGAGAACGCTTTTCCCAGTTCCACTTCCACCCATGAGCGTCAGAATTTCACCCCTGAAAACGTCAATATCTATTCCGTTGTGAACCAGCTTGTCTCCAAAGTGTTTTTTGATCCCTCTGATTTCAATCAGGGGTTTGTCATTTGCTTCTCTTTTCTTCACACTAACCCCTTTCAAAAATCCAAAAAAGTTTCGTTAAAACGAAGTCAAAAATCACAATCAAGATGGAGGATGTCACCACTGCATGATTAGTTGCTTTCCCAACGCCTTGGGTTCCCCCTTTCGTTGTCAGACCGTAGTAGCATCCGGTTAAGCTAATGAGCAGACCAAAGAGGAATGTTTTTCCAATTCCCAAAGTGAAATCAGTCAATTTCAACGAAGTGATTCCTTCATAAATATAGAAATCAGGGGTGATATCTAATTCGGAATAAGCAATGAGCATTCCTCCGCTGATTCCTACCAAATCCGCAAAAACGGTGAGGAGTGGGGCCATTAAGAGCATGGCGAGAATTCGAGGAATAACAATTCTTTTGATGGGATCTGTTCCCAGTGCTCTAATGGCGTCAATTTGTTGAGTGACGTTCATTGAGCCAATTTCGGCAGCAATTCCCGAACCTACTCTTCCTGCAAGCATCAAACAAGTGAGAACGGGGCCTAGCTCTCTCATAATTGACATTCCAACGATTTTAGGAACGTAGAGCTTTCCCCCAAATCGCTCCAGACCATAGCCAAATTGAAGGGCCATTACAAACCCTGTTGAAAGAGCTGTTAGAAACACTAAAGAGGATGATTTGATTCCCAAAGAGTAACACTGTTCCAGAAATAAATTAAAATAGAATGGAGGGCGAAAAAGCGATCGCATGGTCGAGAGAAAAAGAGATAAGCTGCCCCCAACAAAGCTAAACAAATGCAGAAAACTCCTGAGTGTACGCTCCAAGAGGAAGTTTATGAAGAGTTTAGTCGTTTCCATAGCGAAGGCTTTTTACAAGTTTCAAAAAATCTTTTTTTTCCGCACTAGAAAGTGGTTTTTTGCTGACTAACGAAAAATCAAAAACACAACCCATTATTTTGACAACGGCTAAACCCAAAACGAGTGGAGTGCCTTCCGAGCTAGCCTGTAAGTGGGTAAATAATCCGGAGCCTTGAGAGAGCGGCATTTCGGACTCTTCAATAACTTTAATTTGCCTGAGCCCAATCAAAAGCTGCCGAGTAAGAGTTTTTAAATTTGCATCTCTGGAGCGGTCGCAGGAGGAGGTGACTGAGACAGTGTTTCCGGAAGGTAATTCGTAAGCATGATCACATTCTCCACGGGGTTTTGCCACTTTCCAGTTCTCTGGGGGCACTAACTGGTAGTTTTCAGCATGTTGGACTTTATTTTCATTACTTCCAAGAAGGGCACAGCCCCCTGTGAAAAAACAAAAAATATTTAGGGCCAACAAAAAAATTATGGTTCTCATTGCCGGTTTTTTCCTGAAAGTCTTTAGTTCTTATCGGTTTAAACGAGCCATAGATTCACCTTTTCCAAAGAAAAAACAGCTTTTTTAAACACTGTTCCATGAGCCAAAAGCTTGACGGGCTGACAGAATCTTCACCCCTTTTTTGAAGTGACTGGCCCAAATTTTCCCAAGACGTTCGGCATAGACTTTGCTGACTTGAATGTTCTGTGCTGAAAACTCATTGCATCACTTTTTCGCTCTTCACGGCTCTTTGCGTTAGCCTTCCGTCCTTTGGGAAGCTGGAAAAATATGACGCGCTGGCGAATTTAAAAAAATTGGATTTCCCAATGCCATTTTGCAGGGCGAGTTTGAATCTGGAATTGGGATCCAACAGTTTTGTAGAAATTGAAAATGAGCTCCCGGGAACTTCTCAATACAATCAACTCATCAAATTATATTCTCGAAAAAATTGGACTGATTTAAAAGCGGGGCTCTCGGCCTTCAAAGCTGAGTTTGAAACCTCTCCCTTAGTTGAAGCCGTTGATTTTCTCGAGCTAGAATCTCAAATAGAACAACTTCCAAAAGACGATGAGGCAAATCTTAAAAAAGCTGAAAATCGATTCAGAGAGTTACTGGTCCTCTACCCTCGCTCAACCCTAGCACCCATCCTTGCTGGAACCGTAGCGTATTTTCATTTAAGTCAGGGAAATTATGCAAAAGCATTGAGTCTTTATAAATCATCGCGGGAGCTTTTTCCTTTTCATGGATCGAACTGCGTATTTCTTCTCGGCGAGGCTGAAGCAAATTATGGAATCGGAAATACAGAAGAAGCAATGAGAGGATTTAAGACGGTTGCACAAAAATGCCCGTCGGGGCGGCTACAACTTGGGGCTCAAGTAAGACTCATTGACATCGAGCGGGACCAAACAAAAGAACCCACTCAGACGATACAAAAATACGAAAAGCTCATAAATCAAAATCCGACAGTAATACCACGAATCTATCCTGAAGCGCTCTTGAATTTGGGAGAGCTTAAGTATCGTTCAAAAAACTTCCCAAGCGCAGGGTTTTATTTTCAGGATTACTATCGAAACTCTGGTGAAATGCACTCTTGTCAACCCTTGTATTTAAAAAGATTAGCCGATTTATCACTCCAACAGAACAAAACAACCGGAGAAATAGTTGGAAATTATTTGAGTGTGTATGAAAAATACCCAAAAACAGAAATAGGCAAATTCTCAAGAGCTATTGCTTACTTGATAGAACTTCCTTCCGTATCGGATCAAGAATCGGAAAGACGCTTAGAAGCAATTAACTTTGAAGTCCAGTCCTTGAGAGATAGAGACTTTAAAGCATTTTTAGAAATCAATCGAGGCTTAGCGCTTTTAGATCGCGGAGAGGATGCGGGCCTTGATGCTTTAGCTCGTTCTAGAAATCGATTTGAAAATCTCTTTAAGACAGATTTGGAACCCTACATCAGAAAGAAGCTTCTTGGAATTTACAAAGAACGGGTGGGGCACTTGGAGGGTATACCCGACCGAGCTCATGACAAAATTCTCCTGGAGCCCTTAGAGGAAACTTATCCCACTTGGTTCAAGGGAACCTCTGATGAGAAAGTCGCAAAAAATCTCTATCAAAAACTTATTCAAACCCGCTTTCGAGAATCCTTGAGTGGCAATTCCCCGAAGAGAGCTCTTCAAAAGCTTGAACGGTGGAAAAGTTCCCCTTTGTTCCAACCAGACTTTCTGAACAGTAAATTAAAAACGGAGCTCTCAGCAGAGCTTGCCGGATGGTGGCTTAAACAAAAGGAAAAAAATCCTCAAGGAATAGCCTCAGAACTCTTAGAGAAATCAAAGGATTTTGAGGGACTCTTGAAACCGGAGGGAGAAGCACTCTGGTTTCAGGCTTATCAGGACTTGCAGAAGCCATCACAAAGGAATCTTTCATCTCTACCAAAACCAGGAAACCCTCCACCTCCCTTGGCGATCCTCATGGCACGGGCCTACCGTGATTCGAAACAGTTTTCTTTGAGCAAATCTGTTTTACAAAAAGTAGTAAGTGCAGAGTGGCTTCCCTTTAAAACCATTGAATTGATGAAAACCATGATTAAGAGTGGAGAGTCACAAGACGCTCTGACTCTTGGCAAAAGAGATGTCGGGAAAGGTTCACCTGATTATCAAAAAGAAGTACTCAATCTCCTCAAGGAATCAGTTTTAAAGGGGAAGCAATGGAAAGCCTCTGGATCAGTTCTTAAACTAGCTACTCATCTAAAACTACCAGAAAAAGATCTTGCATCTTTTTATTTCATGGATGGAAGAGCCTTTTTTGAAAAGGGAGAGTACCTCAATTCAAAAAAGCAATTTGAGAAGAGCCTCATCAGTGATCCAGAAAGTGAGTTGGCTGCAGAAGCCCAGTTTCAACTTGGCCACTGTTTGTATCGCCTTCAAGATCGCGAAGGCGCCAAAAAACAGTGGGAGCAAGTGGCGGCTCTGAACAACGAATTCTGGAGTCCCTTGGCAAAAAATGAAATCAAAATGCTGGAGACCAAATGACTTTAATTAGCTTTCAGCAGCGTGAGTTGCTTATTAGCGACCCTCAAATGCAACAGGTTCTCTCCCTGGCCCGAAAAGCTGCAAGTTCAAACGCAACCGTACTGATTTGTGGAGAAAGTGGGACGGGTAAAGAGTTGGTGGCCCGTTATATTCATGAGATGAGCCATAGAAATTCACAGCCATTCTTAAGTATCAATTGTGCGGCAATTCCTGAAGGGTTGATCGAAGCTGAGTTGTTTGGGTATGAAAAAGGAGCCTTTACTGGAGCTATTTCTCAACGAATAGGGATTTTCGAGCGTGCTCAAGGGGGAAGTTTGCTCTTAGATGAAGTAACAGAGATGCCTCTTCATTTGCAGGCCAAATTTCTTCGTGTGATTCAGGAAGGAGAAATTGATCGATTGGGGGGGAATAAGCCTGTTTCTCTGAATACCAGGCTCCTGGCAACTTCAAATCAAGATGTTAAAAAGTTGGTTGCCCAAGGAAGATTTCGAGAAGATCTCTTTTATCGGCTGAATGTTCTTACGATTGATTGTCCTCCCCTAAGAAAGAGAGAAGAAGCCATTCGAAATCTCTCAAGTTTTTTTATTCGAAGTAATGCTGAAAAATATGGAAGATCTGACCTTAAAATATCCGAGGCAGCTTTGGAAGTATTAGTGAATCATTCCTGGCCCGGAAATGTCCGAGAGTTAGCTAATGTTGTGGAGAGAGCTGCACTTTTGAATGACACAAGGGAAATACAAAAAGAGGAGATCCTAAAATTGGTGGCTTTTGAGAATTCTCCCCAAAGTATGGATTCTTTGGCTAGCAAAAGCCTTGCTTCTGTTGAGCAAATCCACATCGAAAGAGTCTTAATCAATGTGGGTGGAAACAAGACAGTAGCTGCTAAAGAGCTTGGAATTAGTGTTAGGACACTGAGAAACAAACTTAAACAATACGCTTTGACCTCATGAAAAAAGTTCCCATGAAGTGGAAAAATTTTCCTGACGTGGCGTGCGATTCCACTGAGTCTGGGCTGGAAAAACTTGGCTTGAGATTTGCTTTTAAAGTAATCGGTACTTCTTCAAAAAACTTTAACTCTTTTTATGACACTATTCGACAATACTGTTGAGACCATTTCGAAGTCACTTGATTTGCACTTGCTACGTCATTCGGTGATCTCAGACAACATTGCTAATGCTGAAACTCCGCAATTCAAAGCGCGTAAGGTCGAATTTGAAAACGAGCTTCAGCAGGCAGTTGAAGCTAATGAAACTGGAGCCCTGGGGCCCTCGATAGAAAATGTTCAAGCTAAAATCGTCCAAGATCCCAAAAACGAGATGGGGCAGGATCTCAATACCGTGGATATGGACAGAGAAATGGCAGCTCTCACCAAAAATGACATTCAATACTCAGCAGGGACTCAGCTCATCAATAAAAAGTTTCTCTTTCTCAAATATGCAATCGGAGAGGGGCGTAACTAATGGGTGATTTCTTTAAATCGATTGATGTGAGTGCTTCCGCACTCAGCGCTGAGAGAATGCGGATGAATACCACTTCGAGCAACTTGGCCAATGCTCAAACCACTAGGACTCCCGAAGGGGGACCCTACAGGAGAAAAGATGTCGTTTTTGAAGCAGAAACGACTCGAGATTTTGCTTCTGAATTAGCGGGTCAAATGAAAGATGTTCCACTCCATCGAGTGAAAGTGACCGATGTGGTGTCTGATCCGAATCCGCCAAAAATGGTTTACCAGCCGGGCCATCCAGACGCAAATCCTGAGGGTTTCGTTGCCTATCCCAACGTGAATACGATGGAAGAAATGGTGAATTTGATTACCGCAAGTCGCACTTATGAAGCCAATGTAACTTCAATAAATGTTGCAAAAGGGATGATGAATAAGGCCCTTGAAATTGGGAGGAAATAATTCATGACAATTTCGTCTATTAGTCCTCAGCTTATTTCTCAGGACAACTTTATTAATCCTATGGAAACTGTCGGGACTCAGTCCCCAGAAAAAGCAACAGAGGGATTTTCTGAGTTTTTAAGTCGTTCCATTGATGAAGTAAATGAGATGCTTGGTTCAGCTGATAAAAGTGCTCGAGAACTGGCAACTGGGAAATCCGAGAATCTCCATGAAGCGATGATCACCATGGAAAAAGCTGAAACCGCCTTCAAACTTCTAGTCCAAGTGAGAAATAAAGTAATTGATGCTTATCAGGAAGTCATGAGAATGCAGGTTTGATGAGTAAATTTAGGAATTTCTTATGAATGAAATGTTAAAAAAATGGCTAGATTCGGCAAAGAGCTACTGGGATGCACTTCCCCGGCAGAGAAAAATTTTTACTTCTGCAATGGGAGCTTCTTTGATCCTTGGCGGGATGATCTTAACTGGCTTGTTACGTAGAGATCCGATGCAGGTTTTATACTCAGATCTCCGGCCTGAAGAAACCAAGGCAGTTGCCAAAAAGCTCAGCGAACAAAATATCTCTTATGAAGTGAATCAAGAAAACACGACGTTGTTAGTACCTGGAAGCCAGGTTTATCGAGCCCGAATGGAACTTGCGAAGGAAGGACTGCCGGGACAAGACCTTGTGGGGTTTGAAAAATTTGATGCTTCTACTATTGGCATGTCGAGCTATGTTCAGAGAATCCAGTATGTCAGGGCTATTCAAGGAGAACTTACGCGTTCTATCCAAAGACTTGGTTCGGTAAAAACGGCAAGAGTTCACATCAGCGTTCCCCCCAAAAAGACGTTCTTGGAAGAGGAAGATCCCCCAAAAGCCTCTGTTGTTTTGGAGCTTAGAACAGGGATGACTCCCTCAAAGCAGGAAATAACCGGTATTGCCCATCTAGTGGCAAGTGCAGTCGAAGGACTCAAAGTAAACCAAATTACTATCGTGGACACCAAGGGCAATTTTCTTCATCGGCCCGAGGACGGTAGTACCCCTGCTATTCCCTCCGCTTTTTTGGAAATGCAACGGTCGATTGAAACTGAATACGAGCGAAGAATTGAAGAAATGCTGACTCCCGTAGTTGGCTTTGGAAAGGTCCGGGCAAAAGTGACAGCTGAAATCGATCCCGCTCGGGTCAATACAACAGAAGAGACCTTTGATCCTGACAAAGCAGTCGCACGAACGATGACCAAAATGGATGAAAGCAATACGGGGTCCCGACCTAATCCCATGGGAATCCCTGGAAGCAGGTCTAATCTCCCAGGAACAGAAACAAACAATCCGCAAGTTCCCATGGCTTCAAGCAACAATGAAAAGAATTCCAGTAGTGCAAGTTATGCTATTCCAAGAAAAGTACAGGTGATAGATAAACCAAGTGGCTCCATTAAACGCCTGACCGTAGCGGTTGTTGTGGACGGCTATTATACGAAAGTTCCTAATTCAACCACAGAAAACTTTGCACCCAGAACCGAAGAGGAGCTCAAGCGTCTGCAGGAGCTAGTCGCTAATGCAGTAGGGTTCGATGCTGATAGGAGAGATAGCATCACTGTGAGCTCTCTGCCCTTTAGCTCACAAGATTTAAAACAAATGGATCCCGAGGTTTCCCCCACTTTCCAGTGGACTGATTTAAGAAATCCAATGGTCCGAAACGGTCTTATCGCACTCGTTGTTTTAAGTTTCCTCTTCTTAGTGCTCCGACCCTTTCTCAAGTGGATGAGCTTAACCCAACGAGAGGAAGCTATGGACATTGGGGTGGCCATGACTCCTCAGACTGTTGAAGAACTCCAAGCAGCTGTAGGCGCTATGCAACGAGAAAAGGGTACGGCGATGGAGGCAGAAGCTTCACTCTCAGGCGATACCTCAAACCTGATAGCCCAGATGGAAAAAAACGATCAAGAAGATAACAAAGTCAAAGACTTGTTTGCTGATACTGAAGCTAAAAAAGAAGAAAAACGTCTGAGAAATCTCATTGTAGAAAAAATGGAGAAGTCACCCAAGAAGGGCTTCCTCATTATACAAGAGTGGCTTGAAGAAGAAGTGGAGCGAAGATCTGCGGAGGTAGCAGCATGAGTCCCAATCAAGTATCGCACTTAACCGGTATGGAAAAACTGGCTATTTTAATGAATATTCTGGGCAAGGAAAAATCTGGGGAAATATTAAAGCAGATGCGCGACTTGGATGTCCGTCGTTTGCTAAAAGTAATGAGCTCAATGAAAAAGGCTCCTATTTCTCTTGTGAACGAAGTGCTTAAGGAATATCTCTATAAGCTCAGTGAGAACGATGATGTTATTTTTGAGGAAAACCTCTCTGAACCGGAGCTGATTGCACAAATCCTTGGGCCGGAAAGAGCCAAGGCAATCTTCGGAGCAAATGCCGGGATTAATCTCGTTGAGAAAAAACATCTTTCTGCTCTTGAGTCAGTAGATGTAAAAACTCTAGCTAATTTTCTTGTAGATGAGCACCCCCAGACAATTGCTTTGATCATTGCACATTTGGATAACGAAAAGCAGATTCAGATGATCAAAACTCTTCCGGATAATCTTCGTCCAGAGATTATTTCGAGAATGGCCACTCTTGAGTACATTTCCCCCGAAAAAATCGACGAGCTCGATGAGGTTTTGAAACGAGATCTGGGAGAGAAAACATCTGGTAAAAGGGGACAATTTGGCGGAGTCCCCGTGATTGCCGAACTGATTAATAATCTCGACAAGCGAACCATGACTTCCCTCATGACTCGCCTTGAGGACAAAGACCCAATTTTAGCAGTCGAAATCAAACAATATATTTTCAGTTTCACTGATTTAATAAAAATAGACAATCGAGGTTTGCAATTAGTTCTGAGAGATGTACCGAATCAAACCTTGCTTTTAGCTCTTAAAAATGCACCTGAAGAACTAAGAGAAAAACTTTACGAAGCGATGTCTGAGCGAGCAGCAGCTATGTTAAAAGATGACTTATCTGCTCTGGGGCCTCAAAGAGTTTCTGATGTAGAAAAAGCCCAAAAAGAAATTGTGGGCGTCGTCAAAAAACTTGAAAAAGAAGGGAAAATCATCATTGGCGTTGGTGAAGAATCAGATATGGTCGCTTGATACGGTTTCTCGGGCTGGAGGCTTTCACCCTTTTCCTGTCGAGAACGCATCGGTGGGATCTGCTTGGAAAGGCCCCTCTCCTGAGGAGCCCATCACATGGAACTTTGATCTTCTGCCGGCAACGCTTGAGAAGCTGCTCGAAGAGCCCGGGGTAAGGGCTCGAATGGACTTGCTTGTCCAAAAAAGAGTCAATCAAGCGTTGAATACGATTTTGGACAGATTCAGCTGGTTCAAAGAGGGGGCAGATGCAGATGAATTGCAGGCAACGACTCCAAAAGACCTTGAATTGGAAGTTTCTCAACTTGCAGCTCGTTTGGACAATCAATGGAAGTTAAAGTTCCAGGATTTGGAACAGCTAAAAACACGGACTGAATCTGTTTTGGATGCTTCGGTGTCTGAGTGGAAGATGCAAAGAGATTCCCTGCTTAGAAATCACGAAAAAGAGTGGTTAAACACTTTAGGTTATCTTGTCGAGAGACTCCAGATTAAACAAAAGTCGTTAGATTTGGAGGCTTTTTCTCATTGGTTGAGTGGAGCCTTGGAGGAGTTTTCAATCAAAGCTCCTGTCACCGTCTTTATTTCCACTTCTGACTTTCAGCAACTTCATTTGAATATGAGCTCCGAGATAACACGTTCTTGGACTTTTCAGGAAGATAAGACTCTGAGTTCAGGTCAAGTTAGAGTGGAAGCGAATAATGCGGGTGTTGTTTTTGACCGAGATCAGAGTTTTCGGAAAGTACTTCAAATGCTTGAGGGTGAATGATGTCCTTGGAAAATATTTGCCAGCAGCTAAGGAAAGAGCCCTTCTTAGAATGTTTTGGTCGTGTAACTAAAGTAAGAAGAGACTCCGTGCGAGTTTTTATTCCAAATGCACAAGTGGGTTCGCTGTGTTTTGCCCAGAGCAGAGATAGTCTGATTCCCTTAGAAATAGTAAGTCTAGATCCTGAGGGACATGTAGCAATGCCCCTAGATGAACTTTCGAGTCTTCAATTGGGAGATTCCGTATTTCTCAAACAAGACCAGGCCTTGATCCCAGTGGGACCTGAATTGCTTGGCCAAGTAGTAGATTCCATGTGCCAACCCCTGGAAGAAAATAGGAAACTCATTTTGAAAGATTCTGTACCGCTCTATGGGAAGGATCTGAATCCCATGGGTCGAAGTATTATCAGAGAGCCGCTAGATTTGGGTATTAGAAGTATTAATGCCTGTTTAAGTTGCGGGAGAGGACAGAGAGCAGGAATTTTTGCCGGTTCAGGAGTGGGAAAGAGTGTGCTTTTGGGAATGATGGCCAGGTACACTTCGGCGGACGTTGTGGTGGTCGGTCTTATCGGAGAGCGCGGCAAAGAAGTACGTGAATTTATCGAAAATGACTTGGGCGAAGAGGGAAGAAAGAAGAGTGTGATAGTGGTTGAAACTGCAGACAAATCCCCAATCCGTAGAGCGAGGGGAGCTTATGTTAGCACGGCAATTGCTGAGTATTTCAGAAAACAGGGAAAACAGGTTTTGCTCCTCATGGATTCTCTAACCCGGTTTGCAATGGCCCAACGAGAAATCGGGATGGCAGCAGGGGAGCCCCCTACCAGTAAGGGCTATACCCCAAGTGTTTTCTCTGGAATTTCAAAATTAGTGGAGCGGGCTGGAAATTTCGGTTCCGATGGGAGTATTACAGGCCTTTACACAGTTTTGGTAGAAGGAGACGATTTGGAGGATCCAGTCGCAGACAGTGCACGGTCGCTTTTAGATGGACACTTGGTCCTTTCAAGAAAACTAGCAAACAAAGGTCAATATCCTGCCATTGATATTCTCCAGAGTGTCAGCCGAGTGATGGATCAAGTTACCGAAAAACAACACTCCGGCGCCTCGAAGCGATTGAAACAACTCCTTTCACGGTATTTAGAAAATGAAGATGCTATTAATTTGGGTCTATACAACAGAGGTTCGGATCAACAGATCGATGAGGCTATTGAGCGGGAAGCTCAAATAAGAAACTTTCTGATGCAGGAAAGAGAAGAAAGATCATCCTTCTTTGACTCAAAAAACCAATTACTTGAGATCATGAAGTGAAATTCAAGTTTAGACTAGAAAAAACAGCACATTTCTTTCAGAAAAAGGAAAAAGCCAAGCAATTAGAACTTGCTCAAATTAAATTTGAAATGGAAAAAGTACAATCACAAATAAATGAACTGGAAAATGAAAATAAAAAAGTCTTTTCCAGCAACTCTTCGAAACGAGAAATGCCAGCGGCTTGGCTAAAAATGTTACTGGATCGTGTTGATTTTAACTGTGAATCTGTAGCACAGCTTTCAGAGGAAGTAGCTAAGATCCAAGCGGTATTTGATTTAAAAAAGGCTGAACTCCTCAAAATCACCCAAAGAAGAAAGGCCTTAGAGAAACTCAGAGATAAGAAATGGGATGAGTTTAAAGTACACAGGTCTCGAAAAGATCAAAAACAGCTCGATGAGAATTACCAGCTTTTGGAGTTGATAAAAAAGTGAGGCATTTAGCAAAAAAACAAACGGTTCTTTTCTGCCTGCTGTTTTTTGGAGGTCTTATCGGAGCTCAGGATCTCGCAGAAAGAGAACAAGTTTTAGAAGCCAAAGAAGCTGCACTGAAAGAGCAGCTCAAAAGACATGAAAAAGCTCTAGATGCATTGAAACTACAATTTGAAATGGAAAAGAAAGCGCTACAAGCTGGTTTTAAGAAGTCTGAAGAGGACTTGAAGAAAAGGCTTGAGCAAAGCCAGAAAGAACTAAAAAGCCAGTCTTCTGAGCTGCAAGCTCTGCGAGGCAAGAAAATTGAGGGGATTAGTCAGCTCTACGAAAAAATGGAACCCAAGAGCGCCGCAAAAATTCTTGAAAATATGGATGTTCGCCTTTCTGCTCAAGTGCTTTCACAAGTGAAGCCCCAAAGAGCTGCTGAAATTTTGAGCAAGATGAATGCTGACAAAGCAAGATCTATTACAGAAGCAAGCTTTGGTAGAAAAATTTCTCAAGTGGTCAATGAAGTACCCGAGACAAGTCCGATCGCTCCCATCGGGTCGGAGAAAAAAATACAGAAAGGAGGTGAAATACATGATTAATCAAATACAAGCTGGTCATTTAAGAGCATCTACGCAGTCGCTATTGAATTCTGACGCTCTTGGCGTGCCTGAGACAGGAGAGTTTGATTTTCTGAACTATCTTTTGGGCCTTCAGGTCGGAAGCCAGGATTCAAATGTAGCTGAGTTGCTCGGGACAATACCCAAAACAGAGAGCGAGAACGGCACCATTGAAGGAGCCGATAAAGCTCTTCTGGACCTCTTTGACAGCAAGAAAGAACTGGAAAACCCAGGAGTTCAGCTTCACGCAAGTCAGTTTTTTCAGCAACCTGAAAAAACGCTTCAAGTGGAAAACCATGGACTGAAAGACGAGTGGTCATCCAAGCAAAGCACTCCAGTGTTTGACAGGTTCAAAGAGTTGAAAAGTCCCTTGAAGACTGATCTGAATAGGCTTGAAGATCCCATCTCAAAAGTGGCTTTTGAAATGGCGATTGCTCAACAGAGCATGAGCAAGTCAAAAGGTGAGACTGGCTTTTCTCGAGACCTTCAATCGATTTCTCGTCAGCAGAAGGAAAAGCTTTTACAAGCTTTTCAGACAATGCCTCGTGAAGTCGATAACAAAGCTCCAATCCTATCAACTGAAGTCGTGATTGGAGACGAGAAGAAGGGTCAGGAAAGTTTGTCTGTTGAGGGATTGGAAAGGCCTAGAAAGAAGAATGAGGATTCAGTCGATTGGATTGCCGCCGAGACTCCAGGAGATACGCGTGTTTTTGACGTGGGCTCGAACGAGAAAATTGGTGAAACTCCAAAAATGAACCATCATCCAGTGCCAGAAGTGTTCCAAAAAGTTGAGTCACTCGCCTACCAAGGAGGAGGGAAAATGACGTTGACATTGACTCCTCCAGAACTTGGCCAAGTGGAAATCCATGTGAGCACTAAAGGGAAGAATGTAGAGGTTTCGGTGAAGTCAGATAATGACTTTGCAAAAGCAGCTATTGAAAGCCAAGTAGCTGACCTCCAACAATCTTTGCAGAATCAAGATCTCAATCTGAGCAAGATTGAAGTCCACGTCAGCAGAGAAATGGATCCTTCCTTTCTGGAGAATCAGTTTGCTGGTTTCTCCCGTTCAGGAAGTTTCTATCAGCAGTCTGAAGGTTCTCGACAGGATTCCAGTTCTGAAAAGTCCTGGAATACAAACAATCTAGGAAACACTCGAACCCCAGGAGTGGGAAGAGGCTCTGAAGGAGTGCAAAACCTAAGAGCTGCTTACCGCCCAGAGAGTCGAGTGGATATCCGAATCTAAGGTAAAACTATGAACGAAGTCACTGCTGCTTTGCCAAATAAGCTCACTGAGCTACCTCAGGAACGCATCAAACCTAAAAATGCTTTGGGAAAAGATGATTTCCTAAAATTGCTCATGGCACAGCTGAACAATCAAGATCCTTTAAAGCCTATGGAGCATCAGGAGTTTTCTGCTCAATTGGCTCAATTTGGATCGCTCGAGCAATTGCAGAATATCCACAAGGGGATTGAAAGTCTCCAAGGGGGTATGGGCAATGAAGCTAAACTCTCAGCACTCGGAATGATTGGTAAAACAGTTAAAGCCAATGGGAATGAAGTCGAGCTCATGGAAGGGCAATCGGTAAACCTCTCTTTTAGTCCTAAAGAGGGGGTCAATCCGATCAAAGCTCAAATCTATACAGAGGCAGGAAAAGTCGTTCGAGAAATGGATATCGATTCCCGAAATTCCGCTAATGGAATTTCTTGGGATGGAAAAGATCAAGAAGGCAAAGGATTGCCGTCAGGTAAATACACGTTCAGAGTGCAGGGGGTGAATTCCTCAGGACAAGCTGAGGAGTTGGGAGCCACCCTTTCTGGACGGGTAACTGCCGTCGAAATGAATGGCAATAATCCGGTGCTGGTAGTTCAAACGGCATCGGGTTCTTCAAAACTGGACTTAGCAAAGGTCACGGCTGTTTCTCAGGAAAACCAATCCATTCCTCAAGAAACAGTTCAGCCAGCTAAGCCAGCGGAATCTCAAATTCCCAAGGTGACTCTAGAAGCACCTTCTCCATCAGATCCAAAAGTTGAAAAGGAGCCTGAAGGGGAAGGATTAGAAGAAGCTGATGGAGAACCCCTTTGGAGGGGGTTTCCACCTTTTGCCTCAAATGAAAGTCTAAGACGATGAGCATACAAGATCTCTACAGAGCGGGAAGTTCTTCCATAAGCCCGTCTGGATTGGGGAACCTAGGAGAGCGGCCTTCCCTTGGAAAGACGCCTTCTTCTTCCAGTCCAGAAGAGTTTCAGAAGATCTTACGCCAGGAAGAAGGGAAACTCAGCATGTCGCAACATGCGGAAACACGTATTCGTTCGCGTGAGATTCCGTGGAATGCGGCAATGGAAAAACGAGTGATGGGTGGTATCGAAGCCCTTGAAGCTAAGGGCAGCCGAGAAGCGCTGATTCTCGCAGACGATGTCGCTTTCATTGCAAACATCCGTTCTAAAACCATCGTAACGGCAATGGATAGAACGCAACTCAAAGAACGAGTTTTTACCAATATCGATAGTGCCGTTTTAGTCTAAATCGAGGCTGCCACCTCGGTTTCAAATAAAAACTGCCAAAGCTGGCCCTTGTTTTCAGGAAAGTCCTGAAACGGAAGCTTTGGATTTTCTAGGAGGAAAACATGGGTGTCGTATCATCAATGAGTACTGCTATTTCTGGACTTGAGTCGAATGGCCAAGCTCTAGGAGTCATTACAGACAATATCGTCAATGCAAACACTACAGGCTTTAAAGCCTCTCGATCAGAGTTCCAAAATATTCTTGCCGAAACAAGCGGATCTGGAATTCAGATAGGTCGAGGTGCCACTCTTGCCGGTGTTACTAATATTCTCAGCCAGGGCTCCATCACTCACACCGATCGTCCAACAGACTTAGCGATCAGTGGGAATGGTTTTTTTATTCTCAAAGGGGATGCTACTGGACAAACCTACACTCGAGATGGAAGTTTTCGCTTCGATAAGGACGGCTGGTTAGTGAATCTCAATGGCTATAGAGTGCAAGCTTATGAAGCCACTCCTACTGGAGCTATCTCAGGAAAACTCACAGATATCCGTATTCCCTACAACACCATCGCTGCAAAACCCAGTGAAAGAGTTCAGTTGCATGTGAATTTGGACGCTCGGGTACCAGTGGGAGCTCCCATTGACTTAGCAAAGCCAGAGGAAACTTCGCAATTCAATACCGGGATCCAGTTATTCGATTCTGTCGGAAATGCTCGTCCCATTACGATGTACTACAACAAAACTGCCGAGAACACTTGGGAATTCTACGCTATGACTGACGGCAGTAATCTGACGGATGGCGTCCCTGGAGAGCCCAGTGTCGTTGCTCAAGGAACTCTTGCGTTTGATCAATACGGGAAATTAGAAAGTGTTTCACAGAGCATTGTGAATAGTAACTTTCTAGGAGCCGTAGCGGATCAAAACATCGAGTTTGAGTTTGGGGATCCAACTGATCAATTGGGCACAGGCGAAAAAGGAACCACTCAATATGGTTCTAAAAGCGCCATGTTCCGAAATGTTCAAGATGGTTGGGCGTCTGGAACGCTCTCCGATACTGCTATTGATGCTGATGGAGTCGTTCAAGGCATTTACAGCAATGGACAAAACCGAACTCTTGGACAACTAGGAGTGGCCCGATTTGAGGCTACTGAGCGTCTTGCGAAGGTTGGGGATAACCAATTCAGAGAGAGTGTTCTTTCGGGACAACCTCTTGTTGGGAGACCCAATACGAATGGTCGAGGAATTGTCATGACGAAGAGTCTTGAGCAATCCAATGTGGATTTAGCTCATGAGTTCGTTCAGATGATCAAAGCGCAACGTGGATTCCAAGCATCCGCTAAGGGCGTCACAACTGCTAACGAAATGTTAGATGAAGTGGTCAATCTGAAAAGTCGCTAATAGAAGTTTTTCATTAGCTAACTAAAGGGGAGGGGCTAGAAAGCTATGAGCTTTTTAGCCCCTTGCTCTTTTCTTATGTTTTGGGGAGTGCTACCATTGCTCAAGTTTTGAGGAGGAAAAAAACATGAAATATTTATTAGTTCTAGGATTTTTGGTCGGAGCGTTAGGGATTTCTGCGGAAAGAGAAATTACCATTCAAACTCAAAAAATTGGAGATGCGGTACATTGGGTTCCAGAGCGAGTGGACGTAAAGCAGGGAGAAACGATAAAGTTTGTAGTGAAGCATGATTTAGAAGGCGGTTTTGATTTTCATGGGTTTTTTATCCCTCAATTGAAAATCCAAAAACAAGTAAATCGACACAAAGCTGAGGAAATCACAGTGAAAGTTCCTCAAAATTTAAAAACAGGAGACTACCCTATTGGCTGTCATTTTCATCCCAAACATGTTGCGGCCACACTAGTGGTGAAAGAAGGGGTAGAGAAAGTAACGGCTCCTCCAAGTAAGTAGTTTTATTTTCTCAGTTGAGAACGCAGATATCTGGAAGGTTTCGGTATTTTTCTCCGAAATCGAGGCCGTAGCCAACGACAAATTTGTCTTCTATTTCTGTTCCCAAGTAGTCTAATTTCACTTCGACTTCACGGCGACTGGGCTTAGAAAGAAGAGAGCAGAGTCGAACTGATTTTGGAGTAAACGCTTTAAGATGTTCAACTAGGAACGCCAAGGTCCTTCCAGAGTCCACAATTTCATCTAAAACCAAAATATGACGTCCTTCTGGGGAACTTTCCATATCTTTTAGAAATCTCACCGCTCCGCTACTTTTTGTGCCTGTTCCATAGCTAGCAAGACGAACAAAATCCAATTCAATGGGAACTTGGATTTCTCGGATGAGGTCACTTCCAAAAAGCATAGCCCCTTTCAAAGTGACCACCACGACCAAGCTCTCATCTGGAGTAAGAATTTTGGAATAATCCTCAGAAATTGTTTTTCCGAGTGTTTTTACTAACTCATTGATTTTTTGCTTAGAAATAAAGGGAGAAAGAGTCATGCTATTTGTCCTTCAATTGAGAAATGATTGATTTTATCTTTGAGAAATTCCCTAGCCCCTTTTCTGCTAAGAATCGCATCACTTGAGGCCCTCCTTCGGCAAGAACTTTAAAGTAACCGTTCCTGGCTAGTTGAAAAAAGTCTGCATGGACTGACAGTCTTATTTTCTCTCGAGGATCTTCAGAAACCATCAACTTAAAAATAGAGACGCCCAGAGTACCGATTTCCTCGTTTTTAAGTTCTTTGAGCCGAGCGGGACTTTCTACTCCCAAAAAAAAGGTTAAATCAGGGTGGTCAGGGATTTCATTAGATAACTCTAAAGCATTTTCACTCTTTCTCAGACAAAAAGACGGAAGGCCATCAACTAGAATAGCGATTTCTGCTCCAGCACGTAACGAAACCGCTGTTTTCTGGGCCTGTGGAGAGGAGAAAAAATCTTTTAAGTGCGAGAAAGCAGTCTCAGATTGCATGGCCCAGCTTATACACGAAATCAGTTGACTCTGTCACCTAGGGCCCCTCTTTAAGGGGGAGTCCCAGTAGTTTGTTGTTCTTGGAGAAGTTCAGAGTAGCTCTTTGAAGAAGAGGCCTCAGTCGGATTGGCTCCGAGTTCTTCAAGCATTTGATCAGGGACTTTGTTGATTTCTAAAATACTGGTTGTCCCAGGCTGGAGTTTTTTAGCCTGAATCGCTTCCTCATCTAATTTAAGTTCTGGAGCCAGAGCTTCTGTTTGCTTGCGGCTTTCTAAAGCTTTATCCAAAGCTTTGTTGTATTCCTCCAGCTGTTCAGCGTTGGTCATTTGGACTGTGGAAACATTTCCAGATTCATCGGTTTCTGAGAGAATTTCATTTTTGAATTCATCTAACTGATACTTCCACTCCGATTGCAATTGATCAGGGTTCAACCCCACTTTATCCATTACTTGAAGTTGATTTCTTAAGTCTCTTTCAAAACCATCTTCATCTTTGATTCCTTTTTCTTTAAGCTGAGCGGGAGCATCGGGATTTTTTGGATCCGATTCAAATCTGGGTTGAATGGCGCTAAACTGAGTTTGAGACATCTGTTGACATTTTTTGACATTTTCTTGAAGCTTTTCCTGTTCGGCTTGTTTTTCCTTCGCATCTTTGATCTTTTCAATTTCTTGTCCTTCCGCTTGGGCCCAGGCCTCGCAAGTTGGAGTGGCAACATTGAGTCTAATGCCACTGCCACTCAGAAAAGATCGTCTTTGAGCTAGATTTGCAAGAGTTGAATCCCACAGAGACTTAGAAGCTCTTGCAGCCGCTTCTCGATAAAAAGTCAGATTTCCCATGAGTTCAGAATCATTTTCTCCACCAGGTTCTTTAGCCGCTCTTTCTATAGTCTGAAAAGCATCTTTTCCGACTTGCTCAATTTCAGGTTTAATTTCTTCTCGGATTCTACTTCTAAATACCTCACTGGTTTTACTGGGATCATTGGGGTCATCATTTACTTCAACCGTTTCTTTTTTAAAGATGGATTCAAAGCGAATCCCTTTTTGAGGAGGGGGGGGAGTTTTTTGGTCCTTTTCACTAAATTCCTTGTGTTTTTGATAAATCACTCTCTCCAACTGAGAGGAGTCTGATAAGTTTCCGTGGGAAGATACAAATTCATTTAACTTTTCTTTGGGGGGAGTGCTTCCTGGAGGCGCTTCCGGTTTTTGGGGGCCATCAATAAATTCAACATAAGCATTATCATGGTAGGTCAAATCACTTTGAAAAGTATTTCCATCATCTCCGTTGAATTTAGATTTTTCACCGCCCTGGACAACTTTTCCGTTGGGGTCTTTTCCGCGGCCTGCCACGTTTTTATCCTGGGTAAACTTAATAAATCGCTCGATGTAGATTTTTCTCGCTTTCTCAGCTTCTGATTCAGCAGAAGGGGGGACGTAAGTATTTTGGGGTTCTGCAACTAAAAGTTCGGGGTGAAAGCCCAAGAGAAGGCTCAATATCCAGAGCGAGTGCGAAAAGGTCTTTAAGAAGCACTTCATGAAAAATCCTTATGTTGAGACTTCTTCAGTAGCAATCCAAATGCCGATAAAAATCGAAAAAAGCTCAATAATTTCAATTGACAAGAACTGTCACTCTGGGAGGTTTTGGTGTGTACTTTTTGTACGCAATCAGATGTCTAGTTTTTAGTCGGAATCTGGGCTCTCCCCGGAATTTATGTAAGTGTTTGATTGTGCATAGTGGCCGCTTAGGCCTAGGGCCGCATGCCGCCTGCCCATTTCCAAGCTGCATTAAAATGCTTAGCTCTGGGATTTTAGTCAGGGGGCGGCGGTTTTCTTTTCCTGGGTTGATACGGAATGAGTCCCAGTGTCTCAAGCTGGTTTTGATAAATGTAGCGGTGCAAGTTGAAGAAATCTCTTCCCCAGTGCACGATTCTTTTCCAAGCAGGTCTTAGCCAAAAGCTGAGCTCATTTT
>OGVY01000018.1_pt1 | contig 27105 bp, 47 predicted proteins | sample 1575871 | NCBI WGS metagenome assembly OGVY01 (sample SAMN07581536, study PRJEB24739) | freshwater metagenome
GTTTCCCAGTCACGATAGGCCAGAGGGCTCGGGGATCACCTTGAAATTGTCTACGTAGGCCTGTCCGTCGGCCACTGCTTCGCCAGTGTTTATCCCAGCATAAAAGTCCACATTGCCACGCTCGGATGTCACATATGAATTTAAAAAGGTCCAGGAATAGCCGTTCGATATGGGGTCGATTCCTCCATTGGCATAAAACAAGGAATACGTACCTGTTGAAGATTGCATACAAGGATCTGGAAAATAGTCATAAAACAGAATCTTTGGTGGCTTTCTGATTTTTTCAAGTTTCGACTCTTGACAAGACGATACACTAGGATAGAATGAGGATACAACACAAGTGATTCGGTCGCGTGATCGAACTTGGTTGTAAAATTGGTTATAAGATTGAGAGGTTGATTATGTCTACTGATATGATTGCTGATAAGCAGAAGCGTGTTCGTTGTTCTGATGAGCAGTTTCTTGAGGCTGTTTTTTCGTCTAAGACGTATGCTGAAATTGCGGCTAAGACAGGACAGAAGGTGGCTAGTACAGCGGCACGATATGCTCGCACAAAGGCCGCTCTGGCTAAGAAGGGTGTTGAACTTCCTAGCATGGAACGTGCCAAGCCATCTAAGAGCGTTGATAATGTTGAGGCTCTTGCCGATATTGTTCGTCGCCTCAAGGCTCATGCCAACGGTTGATTTTAAAAACCTAAAGCAACAGATCATATCATTTAAACTAGTGAGGCACACAATTTAATCAACCTCATGATTTTACTTGATATGGTTTTGTTGTTTACGCTGAAGTGGCGAAACTGGCGAAACGCACGACACTTAAAATGTCGCACACTAGAAACACTGTGGGTTCGAATCCCACCTTCAGCACTAAAATTATCAAAATAAACCAATGAACCCAAACTTAAATCCTTTAGAATATCTTATCCAGTGTTGTGAGGATGCTTCTAATACTGGGCATTGGAAATTAACACCTTCTCATATCGTTAGTGCTAAAAACGAGTTGCAAAAACTACGACAAAAATTGGTAGATTCTTACCAAGAACTATTTAATTGTAATCAAGATTGGGTTGAAGCAACTAATAAAAATCTTAACTATACAGAAGTTGCCTACGCAAGAATTAATGAACGTGGAGATCTTTTTGATTTAAGATTACAGTGCAATCCTCATCTTGACCCCAAAACTATTATTCCATTATATAGGCTAACAAATGGTAGCGATGAAGAATAGATTTTATAGAGGCATAGTTAAGAGCAAAGATGGATTCTATCATCCCAACTTTAGATTTATTCTGGTAGATACTGTTAAAGAAATTCAAGATGAAAATGGTAATTGGTATACCGACTCTTTTGAATACTATGAAGATTATTTGCTACACAATTATGAACTAGGTAATGTATTTTATGGAGTATATGCTTCTTACCATATTGATAATGTAAAGTCTGGACTAAGAATTACTGAAACAGAAAGTCTGGAGCAAGCAATTAATATTGCTCAAGAAATTATGGGCAATACTATCGAAGAAGCCAAAATTAATTTTTAATATGCTTGATAACTATCTGATAGATTATAGTAGTTGGTTTGATGAAGGGGGATACTGTCAAGTTTACCCTATTAAAGATCACCCTAGTCTAGTGTTCAAAGAATTTAGAAATAAGAAAAAAGCTAGTGAGGCATTGAGATACCAAAAACAATTGAGTAAATTTAATTTTGCTCCCAAGGTTTATACTAAAGTATGTCAATTAAATTTTGCCCCAGAAGAAGGATTAATATATAATGAGCCTAGTGATTGGGGTTATGTTGCTGAAATAGCAAAAACATCTGACTCAATCCTAGAGACAGTATCACTACAACAAATTCAAAAATTGGTTGATGACATAGAAGAAAAAACCGGCCTAAAATTTTGGGACTGTCATAAGTATAATATTGGTGTTGTACAAAGAAACAACGAGGATATTTTGGTCTGTATTGATACTGGTAAAGAGAGTTTTGAAGGATATTCTAATGCCTGGGGATATGATACTCCTGGCCCAAAATGCGGATATTGTTCACAATATCAGTGTCGATGTGGTGTATCTTAAAAATAAAGGAGTATTAATGATGTCTAAAAATATCGAAGATGTGATCAAAGATTTGACTAAAATAGTTAAGGATATGAAAAATGATGATACCGATTTATTTAGACAACTATTTTTAGTTAATAAAGACCTTCTACTGATTAAAAAAGATACCGATAATCTCAAAAGGGATATGAAGAGTATTTCAAATAAAATAGACTTAGTACTAGAAATTCTAAATAGTTTAACTATTATGGTCTTGGACGAAGAGGATGTTGATGAGGACGATGAAGAATCTCCATACGGTGTTTACGATAGTGATGATTCATGGGTTCCTAATGAGGATCAAGACTATGAAGATGATGAATGGAGCAATAGCGAGGATGAAAGTTGATGGCTAGTTTGGCACTGATTGCATCCCTGGTGGTTCTGTCTACTATATTACTTGGCCCAATTACATATCTACTATCAATAATAAGACTACCAAGTTTTTTAGTCTATATTTTATCGGTGCTATCTATCATTTGTGGTATATGGTTTGCTAGTATAGGACTACCAATATGGTATATGGGATTAGTTCCAATTTATTTTGGATATTTAAGTATACAGCAAGTTCGTAAACGACGCTCAGGAAAAACTCAAGTAGCAGAGGTTGACAACCGATAAACGTATGGTATGATGGGTTAACACAAGGAACGATTCACAGGACTTTGGAGAAATATAATGAAGTTGGCAGATAAGACTATCGAGACACATAATCGTGGAGTTGTTACCACCAATCAATTCAGTATTCAGCAATCAGCAAAAATGTTTCGTATTTTGTCTGATTCTCTATATTCGGATAAGGTGCAAGCGGTAATAAGGGAACTAGCAGCAAACGCAAATGATAGTCATATTGCTGCTGGTAATAAGAATCCTTTTTTGGTGAAGTTGCCAACCGCTGCTGATCCTAATTTCACAGTACGTGATTATGGTACTGGTCTTAGTCAGGATGATATGGAGAGTCTGTATACAACATACGGAGCCAGCAACAAGAATGATAGTAATGATTTTGTTGGTTGTCTTGGTCTAGGAAGTAAGAGTCCTTTTGCTTATACCAAGAGTTTTTCCACTACCTCCTATTTTAATGGAACTCAATATACTTATATTGCTGCTATGGATGACAGTGGTGTTCCTACCCTAAACCTTATTCATAGTTGTGGTACTAGTGAACCTAATGGTCTAGAAATTAGCTTTGCTGTTAAACAGCACGATTTCCATGAGTTTAGTCAAAAGGCAGTTAGAATTTTCCACTATTTTAAGATGAAGCCTATTATTAGTGGAGGCGTTGCTTGGAATTTTGACCAGGACTATGGCAATCGTAATATTGTAATTGATGGTAAGGGGTGGAGAGTTTGTCGTCTTAATAGCTGTAATCTATTCCCTAATCAACATCATCGTGTTAGTAGTGGTCTGGTTGCTATTATGGGTAATATCGCGTACCCAGTAGAGGTTGAGCATTTGATTGGTGAGCAAAAGGCTGAAACTCCAGATCATATTGCCAAATGGAATCGTGCCTTTAATAAGGCGGATATCGACTCTTGGAAAACTTTTGTTAGCGAAATTATTGATCAGGGTCTTTATCTTGAGTTAGAGTTTGGTATTGGAGAATTGGAAATTGAAGTTAGTAGGGAAGGTCTACAATATACAAAAACTGTAATTAGAACTCTGCGTGAAAAGACCCAGGATATTTTTCTAGAACTTAAGAAGAATTTCAGTGATAAGATTGCTACTGCTAAAACCAAGGTAGAAGCAATTATGACTTATTACCAGATGAATGATCTGGCTGGTGGATGGGGAGTTGGTGCTTCATGGACTGATTCTAATAATAAGGCCCATAATATCAATTCTGGTAATGATCTTGAGTATAAACTTAAAAAGAGTAAGAATCTGTATGTGTTTAATTATCGTACAGCGGGCTATCGTTCTCGCAGGATGGTTTATCTGACAGATAAAATTCATCATGAAACTCTTACTGGTAAAGGCCAAAATTATTGGAACAGTGCTAGAAAGAATGGACAGATGGCTTTTTTCTGGTGTGATATTGCAGCAACAGAAACAGCGAAGAAGATTGTTACTAAGTATTGCAATGAGAATGATTGTTTCGCATACTTGATGGTTGATACTGAAGATCATAAGGATGTAACAAGCGGGTTTGATAGTCTAGTCGAAGATGTTGGAGAGTCTAATATTTTTAATGTGTCAGACTATCGTGATCTTATTAAGTCAACTCCCAAAAAGAGGAACTCTGCTACGAGTAAAGGTAGTGTAAGCGATCAAGATGTATTTCTTATTGTTGGAGATAATAAGGATACAGAGCCGCTTACTATAGAGTATAATGATGCTATCTTCATGCGTAGTCTGAATGGAAACAGACTTAATGAGTTTGTTGAAGAAGATGAGATTGTATATATTCCTATTCTAAGATATAAAGCAACAGATGATTATCCAAATATTAGTGCTTTGAATCGTTGGTCAAATAGCGATACATATAAGGGTCTAATTAAGGATTTGTTTGATGGAGTAAACATTTATGCTATCAAGCAATCCTCCATTAAGAATCTGGAAAAGGACGGGCTAAATCTAGTAGACTTCAATACTTTTATGAAGCGTAGGTTGAAGCACCTAAACAATAATAAGTTTGGTGATTTGACTAAATATAATGATATGGTAGAAAAGGCTCGCAAAGAATATAATTCTGATGATGGTATGGAACATTCTTATGATGAAGGTTATATCGACCGCCAGTTTCTATTCCATATGTTGAATATGTTTGGTCTTGAATATAGAAAATATATTACAAACACTAACATAGTCGATATTATCGATAGTCTGCTGGTTATGGAATTTTTTGTAGATACTATGCACAGAGATTCGTTTGATATTTCCAGATTCAAAGCAGCAGATTATTTTGGTCTTATGACCCAACTATTGAGTAATATGGGAATTAATGGTCTTGATAGTAAAAAGATCAAAGAGACTAATGTGATGTACAATAATATTCTAATCATGCTCAATCAACTATATAATAGTACTGACGAACATGGTAGGTCTATCAATAACAGTGATGAATACTCTAAGCTACTTAAGCAAGAAAGTGGCAAGGGTGTGGAGTTGGCTAGTATCAAGTCTATAAGAGAAAAGATCAAGACCGAACTTGACAAGAACCCTTTGTTCAAGTATATTATTGGTGTTGCTCCTGTGGCTGGAAATTTGAGACATCTTCATGCTAACAACAATCCGCTAAAGGAACTAGATTCTAATCATAATTATAGGTATGGTAGTACCAAAAGTAAATGGTTGACTAGTCTAAATGATGTGGAGTCATTTAGAATTCAAATGGGAAATGTAATTGGTTAATTTCACAGGTAACTTTAAATAGGAGATTGATTATGTCCGTAGTGCCGTTTATGTGGGTTGATGGTAATCTGACTCTGGTTCTTAACAATAGAACTTATCAGGTTTTGCCAGATCATATTAACTACAAGATGATTCTTGAGGCTTTGCCAACAGCAAGTGCTGATGAACTTCTTGAAATTGTTGATGTGGAAAAGGCTGTTAGTACTTTTAGTGACGGTCTTGTTGAGATTAAGAATGGTAAGGTTATGTATGAGGGTGAAGAAGTTCATGGTAGTATTAGTAAGCGTATTCTTGAGTTTATGAGCAAGGGTCTACCATTTCAGCCTCTTGTTAATTTCCTTAATAATCTTATGGAAAATCCTAGTATGCAGAGTCAGAAGGAACTATATGATTTCCTTGAGCATGAGCATCTGCCTATTACTGAGGATGGGTTTTTCCTGGCCTATAAGGCTGTCAGGAGTGATTACAAGGATAAGTATCGTGGTGTTTTTGATAACAGTGTTGGTCAGGTTGTTAAAATGCAACGTGCTAAGGTCGATGATGATCGTGCAAGAGGTTGCTCTGATGGACTTCATGCTGGTGCATTAAATTATGTTGCTACTTATGGTAGTGTTGAGAGTGGCGACCGTATTGTGATTGTGAAAATTAATCCTCGTGATGTTGTTAGTGTTCCAAGTGATTGTAATTGTGAGAAACTTCGCACTTGCCGATATGAAGTAGTCGGAGAGTATCAAGGCGAACTTCTTAAGCCTCTTTATTCAGCAACTTTTACTGAAGATGAGTATGCTGATGATGAGGACGATTATGATAATGATCTTGATTGGGGTTGGAATGACGATGAAGATGAAGATATTGAGTCTGATTATGACCCCGACGAGGATTATGACGATCAGTATTGATCGTTAAAGTGAAAGTCTGGTGACTCAATAGAATATAACACTATTGTGATGGTTCGATTCCATCACCACTTTTAGTTGAGATAAAGATGCACGAAAACTATGATGATAATGAAGACGATTATGATGATCACAACTATGATGATCTGCCAAAAGATCCATACAAATGGTATTATAAGTTTGATGTTGGACCAGATAATCCTATTTCAAAATGGTTAGATGATTTAATAAATGACTTTATCAAGAATACTCATAATGACTATAACATAGTTAGTATTCCTGGCTTTTATGAGAAGAAGTTCCCTGTGAATAGTTGGAATCCCGATACTGCGAAATCTAAAAATTTCCAGTATTTGGGATCCAATTATCAAGGTAGTCCTATATGGAAAAGTAAATATTTTGTAGTTGACAAAATAAACAATCAGTATAAACTACATTTACAGTCTCACGCTAGTCATTTTGTTAAACAGCCGTTTTACTATAAAGGGATGTTTGATATTTTAAACTGAGGATATTATGAATAATGAATATGTTATCAAGGATTTAGAAGAGTTTGTACTATCTAGTAGAGCATTAGTTTTTAACAATTTTGGTAAAGATCAAAACCAATCAACAAACAATATATTACAAGATGTAAAAGCAGAAGAATTAGAAGAATTTAATCAAGTACTGTCCCAAGAAGAATCAATTATTATAGCAAAAAGTATTTGTAGAAAACAGATTAATAGAAAAACTAAGGCTCGGCGGTATGTTATAACAGATGATTTATTCATGCAAATGATTATGCTTTTTAATGATCGTATGGTTAGTAATATGCTTAATGGTTTAGTCAATAAGGGACTATTAGAAACGGCGTTTGATGCAGAATCCAACGACTTCATTTTCTGGATCAAAGATGAGCATAAAGAAAAACCAGAAACCGATTGAGTACGATATTCATTTACAGTATAGATGTCATGAGTGTTATAATATACACTGGTTATCTTTGCTAGAAACATCTACAAAAAACTTTAAAGTAGTTTGTGATTGTGGTTGTATTTTTAAAGTCAAAAGAACCATAGGGTTTAAACTTCAGTATGTTTCAAAAACTACCAAACCCAAGTTAGAAAAAGAAAAGTTAAAACCTAAGCCTGTGATATCTAATGATCTATTAAGTCGTGGAGTGCAGGCATTGTTACCATATGGTTTTACTAAAGAAGAATCTAAAGACCTTATATCTAAAGCCTACTCTATAAATCCTATTGATGATATTACTATTTTGGTTAAAAACAGTTTGGAGATATTAAAAAATGAACATTGTACGTCCATCTAAATTTCAAGACATCATTGGTCAGTCTAATGTGGTTAATAGGCTACAAATTATTGTTAGCGGGTGCGTTGAATCATCATCCGTTATGCCCCACATCTTAATTGATGGACCTCCTGGTCTTGGTAAAACTACCATAGCCAGTGCTGTTGCTAATGAACTAAGTGTTAATCTATATACTATTAATGCTGCTAATATTCGTAGTATAAAAAATCTGCTACCATACCTTATGGGTATGATGCCAAGATCAGTATTGTTTATTGATGAGATTCATCGTTTGCCTAAAATTGTTGAAGAATTTCTTTATCCTGTAATGGAAGATTTTGTTCTTAATATTACTGTTAAGGGAGAGGATGATAAAGATAGACCAGAAACTATTAATCTTCCATTATTTACTCTGATTGGTGCTACTACTAGTGGCGGTAGTTTAAGTCAACCATTCTATGATAGGTTTACTATTAAAGAGCATTTGGTCTTTTATAATGATGATGAACTAGCCAAACTAGCAGGATTGAACGCAGAAAAGCTCGGACTAATGATCTCTGAAAGCGACCTTTTAGAAATTGCTAAAAGAAGCAAAGGAACACCACGCATTTTAAATGCTAGACTACAATGGTATAAAAGTTATAAGTCTTTTTACAAGAATAAAACAGTAAGTATTGAGGAAGTTTTTAGTAATCAGGGTATTAATAGTATTGGTTTAGACACTTATGACATTATGTATTTGAAAGAACTAATTAAGGCGAAAGGTACTCCATTGGGATTAAAAAGCATATCCTCTATGACAGGTATCGCTATTGAAACTATCGAAAATAGTATTGAGCCTTATCTGGTTAGAGCGGGTTATGTGAAACGAACCCAAAAGGGCAGAATATTAGGAGACAAACCATTAACCCTATAAAATACGAGATACTCATTGTAGCAGTATTACTAATTTTAAATGGCCTATGTTTTGGTATAGGGTTTATATTGGGTAAGTTAAATAGTTCATCTGGTGTATATTATTCTAATACTAAATCCACAGGTTCTAAAAATATACCAAAATCTGATATTTCTATTGACAATAAAAAAATAGTTACCAGAATAGATACAACCACTATTGAAAAGAAATATGATACTTTGGGAGAAGTTCAAAAGTCTAATGATAAAATAGGATCATCAATAGATAAACTCAAAAAAATTAAGGGAGAATAATTATGGCAGGGTGCGGTTTAGATGTTGGTACAAGTTTTATAGTATTAGCCACTGATAATGAAGGTAATATACAATACAAAGACTTTAGAGACGCTTTTTATACTATCAAGCCCACCACCCCAGTAGCCACAAAAATGATAGAAAAAGGATTATCTGGTAAAGTATTTATTAAAGATAATGATGGCTCTTTTATTCTTCTTGGTAAAGACGCTATAGAAAAAGCCATAGAAAGAAATGATACAGCAAAAAGACCAATGTACAGGGGTGTGGTTTCGTCAAAAGAAAAAGATGCCAAAAGAATTTTGGCTTTTATTTTGAAAGAAGTAGTCGGAACATCATCAGAACCAAATCAAAAACTGGTATTCTGCGTCCCTGCCCAACCAGTAGATCAAGAAGACGACGATTTTGACGTTGGGTATCATGAGGATGTGGTTAAAACAGTATTATCTGAGTGTGGTTATGATGCTAGAAGTATTAATGAGGCAGAAGCTTTGTGCTATGCTGAACTAGGAGAAGAGGATTATACCGGCATAGGCATTAGTTGTGGTGCTGGTATGACGAATGTCTGTATTATGTTAAATGGTGAACCTACTGTTGTTTTTAGCACCACCAAATCTGGTGACTGGGTTGATAGAATGAGTGCGGTTGCCACGGGAGAACCCGATAGTGTAGTCCAGGCTGAGAAGGAAGGGGGCGGTTTTAAAGTAGGCCAGCCCAACACCAACCCTGTTTTATCTGCGGTTGCATCGTACTATGAGAGGCTTATAGAGTATACCGCCAAACAATTGTCTTTTGCATTAAGCAACTGCAAATCTTTGCCCAAGTTTAAAAATCCTATTACTATAGTCATAGCCGGTGGTACATCTCAAGCAGATGGGTATGTAGAGGAATTAACCAAACAATTACAACTTAATAATTTTCCCTTGCAAATAAAAGAAATCAAACATTCCAGCGACCCACTACACGCTGTAGCAAAAGGATGCTTGATAGCATCCAACGTTTTATGATTAAACATATACTATTATCTTTTATCTTTTTTATTACAACTATTACTAATAGTGGATTTTGCGATTCTGTTTATATTGAAAACTCTTTGGAAGATGCAGTATTACTATCACAAGATACTAAACAGCCAATATTTGTATTGTTTACTGCTGATTGGTGTAAATATTGTGAGATTATGAAAAAAGATATATCAATAAACTTATCTGATTTTGATTCATATATTATATGCTATATAGATAGAGATAAAAGAGAAGACTTAGTAAAAGAGTATCAAGTTAAAAATATACCAGACTATTTTATTCTAAAAGACAATATAGAAATTAAAAGAAAAGTGGGCTATAAAGACTATTCTAACTTAACAAAATGGCTTAATCGTTAACCTCTTACCTTGAGGTACACCATGAGATATATTTTATGTGGTATAATTATGTGGTGTGGAGTTGCTCTTGGTGGTACTATAGATCCTAACGTTTCTGATCAACAATATTTAGAATATGCTAAAGATTTTGTTTATGTTGGTCAATTACAGGGACAAACAAAAACAGACTCAACCTTTTATGCTTCTGCTGTTGCTATTGACGATGATCATATATTAACAGCGGCTCATGTTATACAAGATAGTAAGTCATGCTCATTCATACTAAACAACAAAAAGTATACTATTACAGAATTTGTTTATCCCAAAGAGTTTAATTCTGATGATACTTTTGGATACTATGATATTGCATTGGGATATAATGAAGAAAAGTTTAAATTAACATTTTATCCAGAATTATATAGTGATAATGATGAGATTGGTAAAGTTTGTTGCATATCCGGTTTTGGTTTTACTGGCACTTTCAATAGTGGTGCTATTAGATCTGACAATAAAAAAAGAGCAGGATCTAATATAGTTGATTATATAGATAAACATTTGTTAATATGTTCTCCAACCATAGGCAAAGGTAAAACTTCGTTAGAGTTTATTATTGCTAGCGGAGACAGTGGAGGGGGTTTGTTTATAGATAATAAGCTTGCTGGAATAAATTCTTGTGTGTTAGCAATAGGACAAAAACCAAAGTCAGACTATGCTACAGAGTGTGGTCATACCAGAATTAGTATGTATATAGACTGGATTAAAAAACACTTAAGGCCAAAATAACTTGACCGCCAACCATCACAACGTATATATAAGTAGTAACTACAATTTTTGACAAGATTATGGATTCTGATAACTCAAAAGATTTAAGACGACAAAAGCTGGTTGAAAAAACCTATAAAAAACCTACAGTTTCTGAAGAACAAAGGTTTATTTCTAAAAGCAAAAAACAGCACAAAAGAAAAATTCAGGATATGAAAGCAGAAGAACTATGGGAAGATTGGGAAAATGAAATATCTTGAAGAATTAAAGAATGGTGATTGTTTTGTATATAAAAATCAAAACTTTTTACTAACCTCTGACTTTAAAAAAGACAATTCTAAATTATGCTATTCTTTGAATGATGGATATGCTAAATGGATGAGTAGTCAGGAGATTGTGGAGCCCCTTATACTTTATACCTTAGACAAAGACAATAATATTGTGGCTATACAATCATGATAGTGGTCAAGTTAAAAACTTTTATTAAATCATTATTTTGGCATGTATATAGTGGATGCCCTAAAAGTAGTCAAAAACTTATAAATGATAGATTTCAAATCTGTTTAAGTTGTGATATGTTAGATAAGCGCCATATGCAATGTTTGGTTTGTGGATGTAATATAGGATCCAAAAAACGATTTTTAAACAAATTAGCATGGGCAGATCAAAAATGTCCACTAGATAAATGGTAGTGGTGTAAATAAACTATATACTATAGTATCTAAAAGGGTCAAATTATGAGCATAGCCCAAGTTAATGGATCAACTGTAACACAAAATTCTACTAAAAATAACGGTGGGGCCGGAATAAACTTAGGATCATCTAATAATTTGGCCAACAAATCGTCTGGTCAAAATACTGATAGAATAGGATCCATAGTCTCTAATACTTCTGATATTGATCCTGCTTTGACTGATGGAATTTTTGCTTTTAACAATGATAGGCCAGTAGGTAAAAAAGTAACAGACTCCTTAGCATCTGTTCAAAACGATTACCTATTAAGCGGAGCTGCTGAACCTAATCTTATACGAAGTATTAATTCTATAGAAGAAATACGCACACGACAATATACCAGTTCTGTTAGAAACAAAACTTATGATTATATCAATAATGTTTTTGAATCTGGCTATCCAATATTACAATTAGATAATTTAGGAGATGATTATGGTGGTAGATTTGGAGCATTAGCTTTTAAAATAGGTAAAAGTACTCCGATAACAGAATATTATTTTTCTGAGCCTCCTCCTAGTGTATCATCTAATAGATTGTTAACTGAAAATGCTAATGTTTTACTAACAGAATCTGGAGATTCTTTAATACAGGAGTAAATTTATGGCCGATGTAAAAATTTCTCAACTAGATAATTCTACAGCAATTACCCCCGATGATCTTTTTGTTATGGTGGATGATCCGGCAGGCACTCCTGTGACCAAAAAGGTTTCAGCATCAGTATTGAGAAATCCTCATGTTGTGAATATGACTTTTAGTTCTACCATCTCTACAGATGCTAGTTTAGGAGATATTTTTGATATTACTTTAACTGGTAGCGGATTATTGGCTAATCCATCTAATCCTGTAGATGGAAAAACACTACGATGGAGAATTAGTCAGGACGGTAGCGGCAACAGACCATTAAGTTTAGGCAACAAATTTAACATTCCATCAACTGCTACTAGTCCACTACCTTTTAGTACCGGAGTTAATAAAATGGATATACTCGGGGCCACTTATGACTCTCAAAGAGACAAGTGGGATGTTATAGCATTTGTTCCTGGCTATTAAAAAAGAGGTAAATTATTATGGCAATGTTTTATTTTTATGGTAATACCGGTATCTGGGAAAATGATATCGAATGGACTGAACTTGGAAACTGGTGGTTAGATAATACTTTTACTACTCCAGCAACTAGTTTACCAACAAGCTCTGATAGTGTAATAGCATCAAGTACGATTGGTAGCAGTAATAGTGGCGAGCCAACAGTAGTCAATTTTACTGTAGATAACGGTGGTTTGGAAATGAATATCACTGTTACTGGAACTGCTACTTTTAATAATGGCTCACAAAATAATGGCAATATTCATGGAAATACTATTTTTAATAATAATTCATATAATGAATACGGTAATATCACTGGAGATGTTACTTTTAATGATAGCTCATACAACGGCTACAACGGAACAATCAACGGCAATGCGACGTTCAACGGGTCTTCCGTTTGCAACGGCTCCGTAAACGGCCATGCTGTTTTCAACGGCACTTCATATGTTGGTTATCCAAACAACCTTTTTGGCACCTTGGACTCACTGACATTCAACGACTACTCAGTTGCAAAAGATATTTTTCTGTCTGGAGCATCAATCACAATCACGTTCAATGATTATGCCGTGTGCGACCCGGACAGCGACCTGAATTTTGGCAATTGCACAATTGTTTTCAACGACTACTCATCCGTTAGTGATTCCTATATCAGAAGGGGAGAGGGGTCCAACTACAGATTGCAGGTTGAAAACAGTGCTACGATCACATTCAACGACAACAGCATGTATTGGGTGGACGAGACCTACAACGATAACGGCCAGTGGACTTTTAGAAATAATGCTGTCAACAACTCGCAAACAAACGGCGTTAATGGAGCAACTTTCCTGCCGAATCGCGGCATCAACGGGTCTTCAATTTTAGGAATACTATAATGATTAATATAACTTTTAACAATCCAGTAACTTTTACTCCTCCAAGCTTTACTCGTAAAGATGGAAGTTTACGATCATTTAAACCAGTAACGCTTACTAGTATAAGTGTAGAAATTAAACATAAAGATCATATTAAAAAATGCTTTGTAACAATTCCAGGCTGTGCTAATGCTCTTACATTATGGAGCGGGGATGAGTATGAATCTAGTAAAAATTTAACACAAGACCAATACAAAGAACGAATACTAGAACTATTAGGAAACAATCCGAGTAGTGTTTTAGAAAGTTTGTTTCCAACAGCCAAATAGTAAATTTCTGTTTTGCTAAGAATGTTTGGGCGTGATACTATAGAAAAGGAGGCTTTTCTATGAAAACACATCATAAACCACACATACTTTTTGGCGACTTATTTAGTAACATAAATTCTTATGTTAGTCAAAATCAAAATGGTTGTTCTGTGCTGATTCCTCATGTTTGTAATAATGTTAACTCTTTTGGTGCGGGTTTTGCTGGTGCTGTAACCAAGCATTTTCCACTAGTAAAAGAAAATTATCATTTATTAGGCAAACAAAATGTGCTGGGATATACTCAGTTTGTAGAAGCTTATAAGAATAAGGAATATGGTCATAAAATAATTTTTGCTAATATGATAGCTCAAAATGGTACTATCAGCAAAAACAATCCTAGGCCACTTAACTATTATAGTCTAGCCAAGTGTATGGCTAATGTAGCTCTTTATATTCATCAAAATTTTGATAGTGAAAATAGGGTACAGATTCATTGTCCTAAATTTGGGTGTGGATTAGCTGGGGGCAATTGGAATTTTATTAAAGAACTAATAGTAGACATTTGGAAAGATTTACCGGTTTATATATATGAATACAAGTCTAAATAATACTCAACAACAAGATCAAACAAAATATATTTTATCTCAAATCAGTTCATATATTGACGATGAGAAAGATAAAACTTTATTAAAAGTCTTATTTATTGTTCCAGAAAGTGCCGGAGATATTTTTCTTAGTACTAGTTTATTATCTTCGTTGAAAGAAATGTATAGTCCTTGTAAAATTTATTTTGCCTGCTATCCACAGTTTTTTGATATTTTGAAAAACAATCCTTATGTTCACCGATGTATTCCTTATCATCCTATTATGGACAATCAAGTAGTTATGGAAGGTAGCGGAGAATGGGTGGGATTATTTGATATCAGTATAATGTCTACCATATTGACTCAAAGAGTTACAAACTATCTAAATAATGGTATGGGTAAAATAGCTTTTAATATTAAGAAGAAATAATTATGCATCTAATAGAGGCTTACGCACTAACATCGGGATGTACAATAGATAGATGTTTTATATCAGAAGAAATTATAGAGCTACCAACTCAACCATATATTACTTTACATAGCTATAATCCAAAAGGTAAAACCAGACAGTATAAATACTGGCAAGATGTAATAGATAGTCTAATAGCTGATCCAGATTTTAATTATGAAATTATACAAATAGGTTCAAAAAATGATACTAGATGTTCTAATATAAATACTTCGTATCTAGGTAAAACTAATTATAATAGTCTAGCTTTCTTAATTAAAAATTGTTCATTGCACGTTGGATTCGATAGTTTACCTGTTCATATAGCCTCTCACTATGATAAAAAAATAGTGGCTTTATATCCTCATTATTCAAGAAATACTGGCCCATATTTCTCTAGCCCGTCCAATGTGATATTGCTACAGTCAGACCACTCTGTTACAAAACCTGTTTTCAATGAAAATGACCATCTAGAAAAAATAAATAATATTGATCCTACATTAATAGTTAACGGCATAAAAAAGTTATTAAAATGAGTATATCCATCCTGATTCCTGTATATAACGAAATAAATACCATTAGACAGTGCATTACTAGTGTTTGTGAACAAAATGCTTTGGATGTATTGGTATTGGACGATTGCTCAACAGACGGAACATCTGAAATATTACAAGAGTTGGGTAAGGTATATTCTAATCTAAATATTGTTAGATATCCAATAAAAAGTCAAAATTATCTTCTATCAATTATAGAAAACATGCATAGATTGCAAGGAACCCATGTTATCTCACTAGGAGCAGATGATTTATTGCTGCCGAATATTATTTCTAATTGTGAAAAACATTTTGATGCGCCAATTATTTTTCATAATTATTACCATATTGATAGTCATGATAATATTGTACTATCTCAAAATATGGGAGTATCTGGTATACAAAATCTAACATCTCAACAGGTATGCGATAAATTCAATAGTATCCCTATAAGGGAGTGCGGCATAGGCTCCTGTATCAGATATGACTGTTTAAAGTGGTTGATTCAATTAAAATTTTGGGAATTAGGCGCTTGGTGTGATTCTATAGGATATGGTGCAGTTGCAGCAAAATATGGAGCACTATATATTCCAGAATTTGGCGCAAAATTTAGAATATCTTTTAGAAATGGCAAAGTTAGTTATAGTCAACAGAGTCTTTCAAATCAACAAGTTAAATCCTCAACGGTTAATCTATCATTAGACTTTTTAAATAGGGCGGGGATCGATAGTCAAACCTCTAATAGTCTTATAGCTAATTGGGGATTAACTTAAATGATAGATAGTAGAGAACAAATACCAACTCTTTTATCGGAAAATAGTATTGGTTGCGAGTTAGGGGTTTTTCTTGGAGAATATTCAGAAATATTGCTATCGTCTAAAAAATTTAATAGATTATATCTTGTTGATACTTTTGATGGTCAGATAGGATCTGGTGACAAATATGGAAATAATATGAGAATTTTAGGTGGCGAATATTTATTAGCTAATGCAATACATAAATTTCAAAACAATAATACTGTAGAAATAATTAAGTCAGATTCAATTAAGTTCTTAAAAAACTGTAACTCTAATTTTTTGATTTTATTTATATTGATACGGTACACACCTATAAACACCTTATGCAAGAATTACAAGAATCTCGAAGAGTCATCAAGTTAAATGGTTTTATTTGTGGTCATGATTATAATAAAAATATTTTCCCAGAAGTGGTAACAGCGGTCAATGATTTTTGTCAAATGTATAATTATACATTCTATACTACAACAAAAGATATATTAGAGTCTTTTATTATTACTAAATAATATGAAAAAAATACTAACGTCTTTCGGATTCGATACACACTCTGAACTATTACAACTATCTATTCCGTCTTTATATAATTATGCTACCAAACATGGGTATGATTTGTTCATACCTTCTAAAGAATATTTTTCTCCAGAAACTAAAACTAGACATTATTCTTGGTGGAAAATAGAATTAATCACAAAACTATTTAATAGCTATGATAGAATTTTATGGATAGATGCTGATATGGCTATTTGCGATACATCAAAAGACGTATTTGATGATTTTGAAGACAATTCTCATATTGGAATGGTGGTTCATGAAGGTAGCGAAGGTAGCGTCCCAAATTGCGGATTGTGGCTATTAGATAAAAAATGCTTAGAGTGGTTTGATGACCTATGGCAATATAATAATTTTAGATGCAGTAATGGCTGGTGGGAACAAGCTGCTATGATATACAAACTAGGTATAGACCCAGATCATAGACCAATTAAATTACCTTTAGACTATCCTATTCCTTGGACACAGCTTGATTACAGATGGAATCCTCATATTTGGGATCCTAGAGGTATACCTTCAGATATGAGATTTTTTCATTCTACTATGATGCACGATAAAGAACGGGTTACTAAGACGATTTTAGCCAAACATGGGTTTTAAATTGCTTATGTAGCGAGAAAACCTTGCTCCCACACCACCGTGCTGTACAATAGATTATTGGTTTGTTACAAAAACTTGGAGTAGACAAATGACAATAGTATTTATTTTGGCTATAATAGTTGGTATACTTCACGGCTTAAAACAAATGGATATGGCACATAAAGGATCGTCATATGGTGTTCAACCATCCAATAACTTATTTACCTTTCTGTTTACCGATAAATATTGATGAATAGACTCAAAAATCAAAGGGTTTATCTGGCTGGTGCTATGGATAGGGTGGCCGATAGGGGCAACGGCTGGAGAGATAATATAACTCCATTCTTGCAAGATCTTGGTGTTGTTGTGTTTAACCCTATTAAAAAACCAAGCATGGAAGGTTGTGAAGATGCCGAAACCCATAATCTGAAAATGCAACTTAAAAATGAAGGAAAATATGATGAATTGTCTTCTATAATGAAAACTATAAGAAGCGTAGATTTACGCTTAGTAGATATTAGCGATTTTCTCATAGTCAATCTAGATTTAGATCATTACGCTTGTGGAACTTGGGAGGAACTCTACCTATGTAATAGGTCCAAAAAACCTATTTTAATACATATTGAACAAGGAAAAGAACATATACCGGATTGGCTTTTTGGTACTTTGCCTCATCAATGGTTTTTTACAGAGTGGGAGGACATAAAGTCCTATCTACTACATATTAATAATGACTATAATATAGAACACTATAATAGATGGCGGTTTTTCAATATATGAAAACATGTATTTGTTGTAAAGTCGAAAAAGAACTATATTTATTTGGTGTTAATAAAGCCAAAAAAGATGGTTATAGCATATATTGTAGAGAATGCATAAAAGAAAAAAGTAAAAAATATAAGTTAAACAATCCAGAAAAAGTAAAACATAGGTTGAAAATCTGGAGAGAAGATAATAAAACTCATAGATCTATTTATCGTAAACAGTATTATAAAAATAATTTAAATCAAGAAAAAATATCTTCTAAAAAATATAGAGCAAAAAATAAAGACCAACTATCAAAAAAAGAAAAAGAATATAGAACTCAAAATAGAGAACATTATCTCAAAAAAAGAAAAGAGTATTTTCAAAAGAATAAGCATAAACACGCTAAATACGTTGCCGGAAGAAGAAAAGATCCCACATATAGAATGGTTTCCAATCTTAGACGACGATTAAGAGATGCTCTTAAAGGAAATAACAAAAGCTCTACTACTATAGAGCTATTAGGTTGTTCTATAGAAGAATTGTGGGTTCATCTCGAAAAACAATTTACAATAGGTATGACTAAAGAAAATCATGGTAGATATGGGTGGCATGTAGATCATATTATACCTTGTGATAGTTTTGATCTAAGCGATCCAGAACAACAAAGAAAATGTTTTCACTATACTAATCTACAGCCGTTATGGGCTAAGGATAACATAGCCAAGAGTAATAAAATATGCAAACAATAAGCAATGAAATCAAATTAGACTTTGATGATGTTTTGATAGAACCACAAAGATCAACTCTTACCAGCCGATCAGAAATTAATCTGGAAAGAACTTTCTATTTTTATCATAGTCCACGAATTTGGAATGGTATTCCAATAATGTGTGCTAATATGAGTTTTTGCTCATTTGAGATGGCTAAATCTTTAGCAAAACATAAAATGATAGCCTGTCTCCATAAGTATCATAGTGTTGAAGATCTATACAACTATTTCGTCCAATATCCTGAGAATATAGACTATACATTTGTATCTATAGGATATAAGAAAAGTGATTTAAACCATTTGTTAGAACTTAAAAACAAATTGGGAAAACAGCCCAATATTTGTATTGATGTTCCTAATGGACATATGGATGTTTTTGTAAAGTATTGTAAAAAAGTACGAGAAAATTTTCCAGAGTCGATAATTGTAGCAGGAAACGTAACTAATACTTCGTCAACGCAAGAATTATTGATTTACGGGGGAGTAGATTTAGTCAAGACCGGAATTGGTGGAGGTTCCGCATGCTCGACTCGTTTTGTTACAGGGTGTGGATTTCCTCAGTTGTCGGCCTGTTTAGAAAACTCATATGTTGCTCACGGTCTTCAAAACGGACCCAAGAAACTCGGTTTAATAGTGTCTGATGGTGGACATAAAACGGTAGGAGATGTATGTAAGGCTCTGTGTGCAGGATCAGATTTTGTAATGTTAGGCGGCTACTTTGCTGGTTCAGAAAGTTGTGATGGTGAGTGGCAGTATGAGTATCTGGCTAATAATGATAGTTTTTGGCAACCATTAGACCCAGGATATGAAACCCAAAAGAGAAAAACAAAATTCACATATTATGGCATGAGCACCCATCATGCTCAAGAACTGTATGAATCTAATATAAAAAATTATAGAGCTAGTGAAGGAACAAAAATTACAGTACCCTATAAGGGATCTGTTGACGATATTGTTCAAGAACTACTGGGAGGTATACGATCTTGTTGCTGTTATATAGGAGCAGATTCTTTGAAGCATATGTCGAGATGTGCGAAATTTTGTAGAGTCAACAATATTCATAAAAACAATAATCCGGTATTAGGAGTATAATTTAATGACATCAATAAATATTAATTGTCCTATTAACAGTACTGGATATGGTATAACTTCTACTAATATAGTGAAGGCTATTCACAAAACCGGAATAGACATAGGTTTATTTCCTATAGGAGCTAACGTAGAGGCTAACTCAGAGAATGATGTTAATCTTATTAAATCTCTTATGTCTAGGATCAATAATTTTGATTATGATGCACCATGTTTAAAAATATGGCATCAGCATGATCTTGCTAGTAAAGTAGGTAATGGTCACTATTATACATTTCCATTCTTTGAAGTAGACAAGCTGACCCCCCGTGAAATTCATCATCTAAATTATAGTGATTATATTTTTGTAGCATCTGAGTGGGCAAAACAAATTTTAGTTAATAATCAAATAGTCAAGCCTATTTATGTAGCCCCTTTGGGGGTGGATTTAGAAATTTTCCAACTAAAGAATAAGATACGGTTTGCTAAAGAAAATTATGTGTTTTTTCATATAGGCAAATGGGAACACAGAAAATCTCAAGACTTTTTAATACAAGCATTTAACAAAGCTTTTAACGCTAATGATAAGGTGGAATTATGGCTATTGCCACACAATCCTTTTCTATCAGAGAATGAAACTAACTATTGGCTAAATATGGTAGCACAATGTCCACTAAAAGATAAAATTAAAGTATACAATAGATTACCGACCCAATATCATGTTGCAGAATTTATTGATTCTTGTGATTGTGGGGTGTTTTTAAGCAGAGCGGAGGGGTGGAATAATGAGATTATAGAAAGTATGGCCTTAAATAAGCCTATTATAGCAACCAATTATTCTGCACATACAGAGTATTGTAATAATAAAAACAGTTTTTTGGTAAATATTAGTGAAACTGAGCCGGCAAATGATGGTAAATGGTTTCATGGTCAGGGAAATTGGGCCAAATTAGATAATAATGCATTGGAACAGTCTATCGAATATATGAGAAATGTGTATGATAATCATACAGATACCAATCCAGAAGGATTGATTACGGCTAAAAAATATTCTTGGGATAGAACAGCACAAATTATACACAATACCCTTATAAAAAATCATAGTTATGCCAATTCCAAAACCAAAAGACGATGAAAAGGGGCCCGATTTTGTTGCTCGCTGCATGGGTAACGAAACCATGAAAAAAGAATACCCTGACAGTAAACAGAGAGTTGCTATATGTTTGGGTCAAACTAAAAAACAGGGTAAGGGGAGCTTATTAGATCAGGTTTTAGAAATTTTAGGATTTGCTAATTCTTTTGAGTGTGAAAGTTGTGAAGATTCTGAAGAATTAACTCTATCAAACCTTATTATCCCCAAAGATGAAGATTATGTAGATGCTGGAGAAGATACAGAAGAATATGACGTATCTCATTTAACAGCCGCTGAGTACCAGGGGCGAAAGGTTACTCTTAATAAACCTTTTAGAACTCCTGATGCTAAGAAAAAATTTGCCGTGTATGTTCGCAATAAACAGGGTAAAGTTATTATTGTAAGGTTTGGATCACAAGAAATGAGCATAAAAAGAGATGATCCAGCAAGACGCAAGAGTTTTAGAGCTAGACATAAATGCGATCAACAAAAAGATAAAACAACTCCATCGTACTGGAGTTGCTACCAGTGGAGATCAAATAGTCCAGTTAAAGACTAAAAATATTATATATGATCGAAAGTGGATATTCTTATATTAAAGCTAAAGGGGTGTATTATAGACTTATAAACAAGATAAAAGGAGCAAAATAATGTCAAACATAGACGATCTTTTAGTAGCCCACCATACCAAATCTAACACAGAGGATTATACTATTGCTGATGTTGGAAATATGTTAAAAGAATTTATCTCTATACTAGCAGAAGAAACCAAAGAAGAGAGTCCAGAAATGGAAATGATGGAATACAAAAATGATTTCTATAATATGAGTGTGGGTTCTCTCAATGCCGTTATGAATCATGCTAAAAATATATTAGACAATTTAAATAATGAAAACGTTAAGGAAAACTTGACAGCATCGCATCTACAGGGTATGATCGCGGTTGTTGAGGATCAGATGAGAAGTATTCATGATTTTGTCATGTTTGTGACATCTGGTTCCGATACTACTGATGCTGGTAGTAAACCCGGACTTTGGGATAATATTCGTAAAAAAAGAGAAAGAATGGGCAAGAAATACAAACCAGCAAAACCTGGAGATAAGGACAGACCAGATCCTGAACAATGGAAAAAGTTAACTAAATAAGTCTCAATAAATGTTAATATCGGATATTGTGCGATTTGTCGCATGGATGAAACAAAGACTCTTGAATAAGCATCAATATCAAAATAACGATATTGTTATTCAAAATTTAGACAACTTATCTTTTTACTTGTCTAACAGTATTGGTCAGGATCTAATGGATGATGAGTGGGATAGGATTATAGAAAAATATTATGCTGATTATAATATGGACTATAGTTCAGATACTAATTTAGGATTTACAAATGATAGTAGAACTAAACTAAGAAGCGACCTTAAAAAGTTGGTAAAAGATGTTATTTACCATAATATACCAAAGGAATTTTTAATCAAAGGATAAAACAACAATGTTACTACAGCTACAAGGAATAGGTAAACAAAAAATAAACTATAAAGATCACAAAGAACTTCAATTTGACAGTCTTAACACATATATTACTCTGGCAAAGAAAGCTATCTCTAAGTTTGCTAATAGTTTCTATAATGGATTATCTGTTAAGATGTTAAAGGATGAGGATGCTATATCGGCAGTAGCTAATGCTATAATGATGGCGGATTGGAGATGGGATGATAATTATAAGAACGACAAAGGTACTAAGAAAACTAAATATTCTTATAGAAATCAGTGCGCTTTATGGGCTATACAAACATATATTTCTAAAGATAGTAAACATAAAAAGAAGCATAAAAAAGTATATTCTTTAGACTTTACTGTTGATGATAATGACGAGGGTACTAATTTATCATCAATAACATCAGACCTTTCAGAATTATCTCCAGAAGATTTAGCCATACAGAAAGAATCTAAGCAACAACTATTAGATCTTATTAGTCAGTTATTGTCATTAGACTGTATCTCGCCTAGACAAAAAGAGTATATCAGACTATATTACTTTGAGTCTTATACTTTTGAAAAGATTGGTCAAAAGTATGGCATTACAAGAGAAGCTGTGAGACAAGGCTTGAATAAGGCTATTCAAAATATTAAGGAAGCATCAAATGGTTGATACTTTTGAGGTTAAATTAAACTGTGTGGTACTAACAACTAATATGCCACTAAATAAAAAGTATGTATTGTCATTGGACAAAGAAAAGATTATTATTCCGTCTTTCAGTTTGAGTAAACTTAATTTATCCGACACTAAATTAGATAGTCAAATTATAGAATTTCTAAAACAGTATGTGTTTGTGAGCGACATAGAATTATTTCCTCAACTAATATCTTTACACTCATCCTATATAGGCGGCGAAGATACTATACTAAATACTATATATGGTTTTCTTATCAACTATACAACTAGTCTAAACAATTGTTATTGGGTAGAGTTCGACTATTTACAACAACTAGAATGTATGCCTCTTCTAATAGAGGTTATACAAAAACTCAAATAATGCTTACTTACCTATATAATAAGTATCTTAAAAAAGATACAGAAAAAACATATGTTAATAGTATAACTTTTGTTTTGGATCAATCTGATAATATCAAAGTTTATTTTAATTTTGATGATCCATCATTAGACTCACCTATCAAAATAGGTAATTTTTTATACTATCTTAGTAATGGATATTATACTAATCATATATTAGATATTCTAATGAAGATAGCACAAAAACAACCTGATCATAAAGAGTATATATGGAATGTTATCAATGCTTGGTCATTAAACATACCAGACGATACTATTGAAAATACAGACGAGCAGCCAATTGTTAAACCAAGTCTCTTTCAAAATAAAAGACCATGAATAAACCATTGATTATATGGGAAAAGTGGGTTGATCCTTTTGGCGAAAATATGGATGATGCCAAATGGACAGACTATAGCAACGATATACATGAAACTGAGGACTTTATTCCTGAGAATAAGACTAATATTGGTAAGCCTATAAAGGTTATAGCATCTCCACTTGGTTTAATTCCGTATAACGAATATACTGCTTCTAGCAAAATATTTAACTTTTGGTTGGGCCATACTAACTTTAATATTTCAGAAAGTATAAAAAATACTATTGAAAATATTCCTGGTATAGAAATTTTAGATATTTTTACTAGATATAGATTTAGAATAGCTATTGGTAAATGTTTTAATGATTCTGAAACTATGAAATTAATCAACGATACTATCTACCAAAAACTAGGACACACCATCACATATGACGAATCATAATGGATTAACACATATTCACGATTATAATATCGATCTAGAGAATAGAGAATTATATTTGCACTCTTATGTTTCTGGAGATAGTGAAGAGTCTGGCGTAGACTATAGATCAGCTATTATATTTGAAAAAAATCTTAGATATCTTAATTTACTATCTTTAGATCCTATTTTAGTACACATGCACTTGCCCGGCGGTGATTGGCAAGATTGCTTGGGTATATATGATAGTATCAAAAGCTCTAAGGCTAAAGTTGCTATTATAGCCTATGCCAAAGTAGAGTCTAGTAGTACGGTTCTATTACAAGCTGCTGACTTAAGAATATTAAGTCCTAATACTAATTTTCTTATCCACTATGGCTCATTAAGCATAGACAATGAGCATAAAGCGGCCCTTAGTATGGTGCATTGGAGCGAAAAAGAGAGCGAAAAGATGATAGATATCTTTACAGAAAAGTGTATGAATAGTAGTATGTGTAAAAGTAAAAATTGGAAAAAAATGATTGTGCGAAAACACATAGTAACTCAATTAGCAACAAAAAGAGATTGGATTTTAACGGCTGATGAGGCTGTGCATTATGGTTTTGCTGATGGCATTTTAGGCTCTAAAAAATATCCCAACATAGATTATATCAAAAACACCCTAAAAAAGAAATAGTAAAAATGTATATTGATTTTGCTATTATTAATACAGAAACTAGTGAAGCAGAAGCGAAAACAATATTACAAGAAATTAAGCAATTCCCGATAAACAGCATTACTGTTCCATTCTATCTTATACGGTCATTTAAAAGCCTAATATCTGGGGATACTAAATTATCTTGTTTGATAGATTATCCCCTGGGTATTTCTGATATTAAAACTCGTCGATATGCTATAGAACAAGCATATAGTGCTGGAGCTAATACTGTGGATATTAGTATGCCACAAAACCTAGCCGCCAATAGAAAATATGATAAAATCCGCGATGATATTAAAGCTTGCTTAGACTACTGTAATGATAACAATATTGAAATGAGATACATCTTGGAATATCGTGTATTTGACCACTATTGTTTAAAAAAAATATGTGAAATTTTTGACAACAACAATATAAAATTTATCTATCCTTCTAGTGGATATTTTATAGATAATTTAGCCGATAATATTTTAGCCTCAATTTTTCTTCATCAAAACTCAAAAGATTTGAACATATTATGCACCGGCAATATGTGGTGTGATAAACATTTTGAGACTATGATTAAATCTGGCCTATTTGGCTTCCGAACATCATCAGTTCATAGTTTAAAAAATTTTGCAGCTTTTAATTCTTCCTTAAATAAGAAATAGTGGTGTATAAGCTTATTAGCAATATACCCTACCATATATGGAGTAATATAATGGCCACAGTACAAGTAAATGGTTCATCTTTAACAAGTACCCCTTATGGCTCATTTTCAGAAGCCAACAATGATAATGGCACAATGAAGGCCAATGGATCATCCTCATCTAATGTTATGGATCAGGTAAAAACTGTTACTGGTAAAGTAGATGCTTTTGGTTCAAAGGTTGTAGAAAACAGTGTTACAGTTGTAGATTATGCTGGTAAGGCTGTTAGTGCTGGTACTTTTGCTTATAGCAATACTAAGCCAATTTCTAGTTTAGTAACAACAACAATTGCTGGAGTAGCTAATACTAGTATTCTAACTCCTGGTAATGACGGCGACACTGTTCGTAGCATCAACAAGGTTGAAACAGTTAGATCTCGTAGATTTACATCTGCTGTTAGAGCTAATAAGTGCAATAGGGTAACAAATAAATTTGATGCTGGTTTTCCTGTTGTGGCTGTAGATACAGTAGGTGCTGACGATGCTGCTACTCCATCACGAAGTGTTCCTGGCGAATTAACCTATATGAGAGGATCAACAACTCCATATAATGATAATTATAAGGCTAAAACCAACTGATTTTTTAAATTACTAAAAGTTTAGATAATAACAAGGCCATAAGGTGTATATCCTTTATGGCTTTTGTTATATAGAGACCATCATATGACAGATACTATCATTCATTTCTGGGAAAATATTGCTACCACAAGTATTGGCGTTATTGTTACTATGTTAGGTTTTTGGGTGACTATAGGACGTAATATGGCAACCAAAGCAGAAGTTATTAGTATAGTAGAAAATCATAGTCCATATTTAAAAGATAAACAATTCATTATGGAAAGATTAAATAGTAACAAAGAAAATCAAGCCGCTTTTGCTAACGCTTTACAACGCAATAGCGACGTTATGAATGAACTTAAAGTTCAAATAGGCATACTAGGCAAAACATTAGAAGCACTAGAAGAAAGAATAGAAAGGGCATAAAATGGCAAATGATATTACAGTAGCAATTTCCGGAGTAGCAATTAATAATAAAAGAGCGGTATGTTCAACACTACCAACCGGTCAAACAGCTAAATTATTAGTACGACCAAACTTTCCAGTTGATCTTACTATAGACAATATACAAAGTAAGTTTGAAAATAGGTTTGATGATCCTAGCTACTATTATGGTAACGGTGTACAAGGATCTGGTTATATAGCATAAATTTGGAGTTATAAAAAAATATGACAATAAAAGCCCGGGTATCGTGACTGGGAAACAGATCGGAAGAG
>OGVY01000019.1_pt1 | contig 26988 bp, 32 predicted proteins | sample 1575871 | NCBI WGS metagenome assembly OGVY01 (sample SAMN07581536, study PRJEB24739) | freshwater metagenome
GTTTCCCAGTCACGATATGGTTGTCACGGCCCTAAAGCCCCCTGACCCACCTTAAGTACTTACTTTCATACATCCAAAAACGCCCCCAAGCACCGTTCATCAGCGTTTTCACGCCGCCTGTCTACAGCCGAAAGGCCCGTGGGCCTTGATCCTTGGGCCTTGATCCTTAATTCATGATCCCTTGATCCTTAATCCACGGTCCCTTAATCCTTAATCCACGGTCCTTTCTCAATGCCGCATCCACAACTTCTGTTGTTGAGCCGACATGAGCAACATCGTCGTCGATATCCTTTCTGCCAGGGTGATCTGTTGAATCTGGTTGATTTCTGATTCCGACATCGGCGGTCCGAGAAACACAAGCACTCGACCGTCCAGCAGATGAACATGCAGCACCTGGATCAGCTGCTCCGGGTCAAACGCCTGCAAACAGGCGGGGTCAACGATCTGAAATTTTTCAAAGCCCATCATTCACACTCCGTTCAAAAACCTATGATATAAGCGGCACGGTCCATGGGAGAACCATTATGGCTGCACCTCGCACGACTGATGACGAGTTTATCGCGGTTTGGAACCGGCTAGGGAGTGCCGTCTTGGTGGCGCGGGAGCTGCAAATGGCGACCCGTGCGGTCATGTCCAGGCGCGCGAGCATCGAAAACAGGTTGGAAATTAAGCTTGAAGCTCATAACGATCAAAGAAAAAGAATCAACATCATACACTCCGATGACAAGATAAGGTCCATCGCAGATATTGTAGGCACGGTCATCGTATTTAGTGACGCGCACTGGCTGCCCGGTGAGCCGTCTGTTGGATTCCAAGGGCTGTTGAAATTAATTAAAAAACTTAAACCCACGATGATCGTGGCCAACGGTGATCTGTTAGACGGCGGCACGATTAGCAAATACGGGCCGGAAGGCTGGCAGACAAGGCCGAGCTTAAAACAGGAGCTTGAAGCAGTCCAGTGGCATATGGATCAAATCGTCAAGGCGGCTAAAGGCACGGGTGCCATACTGCATCGAACGATTGGCAACCATGACATCCGATTTGAAAAACGGCTAGCTGGGCTGGTGCCCGAGTACCGAGACATCAGCGGAACAAGGTTGTCCGACCACATCCCTGAATGGTCTGTGAGTTGGTCGCTGATGGTCAATAACAATACGATGATTAAGCATAGATTCCAGCACTCAGGCATTCATTCGGGATATAACAATGTTCTTAAATCTGGAATCTCAACGTGCAGCGGGCACACCCATTTATTACAAGTGTCAAATTGGACAGACTATACGGGTAGGCGGTACGGGATTAGTACGGGGATGCTTGCAGACCCACGCAGCCAAGCCTTTGATTATATTGAAGATAATAGCGTGCCCTGGTGCCAAGGGCTTGCAATATTAACGTATTCTTCTGATGGTAGACTACTCCCGCCGGAACTTATGGAAGTAGTTGACGGCGTGGCCTATTTTCGTGGATCAGCAATCTAGGAGATGATCATGGACGAGATTTTTGTTGATGTGGCGTTGACCGAGTTTGAATACGACGAGATCATGGAATGGCTCGGCGAGAAGGAAATCTCTTCGGGTTTGAGCGACCTGTACAACAAACTGCTTGCTGCTGTCGAAGCGCGTGACGCAGAAGCTGAAGAGGTAGAAGACGACGAGTAATCTAATTGGATTACTTCAAAGTCAGACCCCCTGATTTTCATCAGGGGGTTTTTTGTTGCCCGCATTCAGATCCGCCATCAAATCTTGAGCATTAGCAAACGACCTTAAGCCTCCTTGGCGAGCTTCCTTCATTGCCGCAACAGTAGTGGCATTGGGCACTGAAGGAACTTCCCCTGTGACTTCCCCTGTGACTTCCCCTGTATCAGCCTTGAAGGTCATTCCCATCATGGCCTCGTAGGTCCCTGGATAGTGATGCCTGAGCCTTGCTCCAAGAATCCTCAGCCATTCGTCATCCCCGCCCAGCTCTATCCTCAAGCCTTCCATGAGGTCCAGTAACTCCCTGCGAGTGATAACGTGCCTCTTGCCGTCAGTGTTGTCTTGTGTCATTGCTCACCCCTTGTTCACGAATCTGCCAATCAAGCTCTTGCAGCAAGTCCTCGACGCTGTCGCCATGTCCCGTTGCGTAGCCCCTTGCCATCATCCATGCGGCGACTTTCTCGCGCTCTTCTTGTCTAATCAATTCAGCAAAGTGCTCGATGTCACCGTGCAGGGTCAAGCCGTTATCTTCTATTAACTTAAATACGTTCATTTGATTTGTCCTTATGATTATTTATTGTTGTCACGCCTATTCTTGAGGCAGGCCAAACAAGCTGCTTCTGGTCAATCGTCATGTCTGCAACACCATTACGCATGGCAAAGAGCAATCTTGGCGTTAATGCGGTAAACAGCTTTGGCGGTTCCTCATCTGGGCAGATGGTAAATGTGTATGGAAGTTTAGCCATGATTCTTCTCCTCCAAAAACTCGTCTATCTTGTGTATTAGGTCTTCTCGGCTTAGGTCGCTCTCATAAAAATCTCGCGCCTCATTTACCGTCAGCCCGACCCATTCTTTCGGCGAGCGGTACAAAGCCATGCCAACGGGTAAAACAACAGCAGGATCGGTTGGTTTAATAATGCAATACCCCCTGTAATACCCTGTTATATGCGCCACGGGCTTTTGCTTTTCTTTCGGCGGTTCCCAAAACTCACACTCACAAACATAACGACCCTCGTTGTGTGATGCGTCACGCATAAACCCGTGAGGTGCGTCGGGGTGTTCGTTACACCTTATGCCTGATCCTTGATCTCTTGCTTCCATGAGTCATTCTCCTTTATACGTTGTTCGTACACTTCCATCAGTAAACCTGCTGCTTCCTTAATCTTGATCTTCTCAATCTCATGATGGGCAGGCAAACCTTCGGCATAACCTTCAAGCCATGACGCAAGCATCGCGAACTTCCATACCGGGCTACTCATTCTCCCTCCTTCAGCAGCCGTGCAATCTCACGGTCGATGTACCACCTTGCCTTGCGAAGATCTTCGATTTGCTCACCTTTAAGACTGGCTCGCCAGAGGTATTTGATGGCGTTACCGATGCAGAACCCCATGTGCTCAGTGATCTCGATGCACTCCACCCCGCTGGGATGTGAGGTGTAGTGCTTGGGGTGGTTGACTCTGTCACTCACAAATCCCTCCACCCTTGGACCATGTCAGTCCAAGACCTGCGCCAAAGGGACATGACACTGAGCCGTGCGCCAAGCCGCACGAGTTCGTCGGTGTGCAAAACATGCTTATCTAGGTTATTTCCTGGCCCGACCCACATATGTGCGTCCCTGTAGTGCGGCAAAAACAGTGCCTCGTCGAGGCGGAAAACGGGTTGCGTAACGGTTTCAGCAATCTTGTTCAGATCCATGATGCTCATGGGTTCTTCCTCAAATCAAAAAGGAGCGAGTTCCACGCCCTCACACTTCCGTTTAGTGCGTTGGCGCTTAACCCAGGCAATGATTTTTTTCTGCTCCTCCAGCGTTCGAAACGGCCATTTCATGCGTTCCGAACTGATTGGAAAGGGGTCAGTTTTCGTTTTGTTCGACATGGCGGCGCTCCTCAATGTATACTTTTTTTACCCTATCCCTAAACGCCTCGACGGCGCAGTGAAAATTATTAAGCCGTCGTCCTGTTTTGAACAAACCTTGGTTGTCGGCCATTACAACTGCAAACATCGCCGCCGCTTTGATCCTTAGACACTGGTCTGTTTCAAGAAGCATGTCCACAATCCGTGCCACCTCATAAGATTCCCGAATTGTAAAGTTGTGACTCTCGTCATCCCACTCTTCCTTAGTCATGATTTCTCCTTTCTTGACTAATCATTTGCCAAAATTTTAAGGTACTCAAAAGGTATTGGCGACGAGCCTCTTGCATTTCCAGCCTCAACCGCTCCATGCGGTTCTTGTGGTAACTGATATTGGATTCGAGCCCTGCTCGTGTCAGTTCGTCGTTCAAGAATTTCGTCCTCCATGTTAATGATAGTGCCCTCATCGAGGGCGTAAAGAATGTTAACGCGTGAACGCTTCTTACGAAGCGCCTCGGGCCCGTGGCTTAGCTCCAACCAGACTGCGACAATGTCAATTTGTTCTGGAAGATCTAACGTAGGTTCTAGGACCTCGTAGACAACAAGAACATCAATCTCGGGGAGCGTTAAAGGCAAACCGCTGCGCATAAACTTTCTCCATTTCTAAGGCTTTCTCAGGATCAATCGTATTGAGTGTACGTATGAATTCAGCATAAATCAAGCGTTGAACGATAGAAGTTCGTGTTGTTTGGTGAAAATCCATAAGCTCCGAGAGCATGGAGTAGATTTCCAGGGGCAGTGTGACCGTATTCCAAGGTTTGTTTTGCCTGCGCGAGGGGGAATCTTTTTTGCGCTTGATCCGATACCAAACGCGCGGGCGTCCTGGTTTAGCCATGGGCTTCTCCCCAGGAGGGTCCGATTTCCACATCGACGACTGAGGGCACGGCCAGCTCGACTGCGGTTGCCATGACATGCGCGGCCTCTTTGGCTTCCTCGATGTTTTTGACGGACAGGGCAATCTCATCATGGACTTGCAAAAGCAGCGTGAACCCTGCTTGATCAAGTTTGATGAGGGCGCGTTTGGTTTGATCGGCGGCAGACCCTTGAATGAGTCGGTTAAGACCCTTATAGGTCATAGCTCGTTTGATTCCAGGACCATATTTGGCAGCTGCTTCTTCATAAGGGAGTGCTTTGTGAACGCCCCATTCGGTCGGTTCCCACAGGGGGAAGCGGCATTTGCGCCCGAGCAGTGTGCGGATAGCGCCGCCTGAAGCACGGTTCTCGATCCGACGCATCACGGCATCGACGGTGCCGCGCAGGAAAGGTACGTTTTGATGGAAGTTGCGGATGAGGTCTTCGGCTTCATCAAGCGGTAGGTCGAGGCTATCGGCAAGTTTCTGTTTGCCCATGCCATACATCAACCCCAGGCCGATCGTCTTGGCAGCCTTGCGTGGAATGTTCGCCATGTCGGCGACCATTTGATGGAAGTCGGTGCGGGGGTCGGCGTGGTATGCGGCGACCATGCTATCTGCGCCTGGAAGATCCAAGAGCCTTGCATAATGAACAAGCAGACGTGGTTCTTGCGAGGAAAAGTCGTTCGCGGCCCACAGGTGCCCCTCTTCAGGCAGGAATAAACCCCTCACCATCGGGCCAATGACCTCATGGCGGGCGGGCACCTGTTGCAAGTTAGGTTGTGCCATGGATAAGCGTCCGGTGACCGTGCCGCCGCCATCGGACCGCATTTGATTGATGTGCGGATGGATGCGCCCGTCATGGGCAGAGAAGTCCAGGTAAGGCTGCAAGAACGTGCCGGAGGTCTTGTTCAACTCGCGTGCTTCGACGATCTGTTTACAGATCGGATGCTCATGCGATTCAAGGAATGATTTTGTAAAACTTGCCAGCCCTGTATGAGTTCGTGGGTATTGAATGCCGAGCTTGTCAAAGCCTGTGGCGATGCTGGCTGCGGCCCAGATGTCCACGGGCGATCCACAGGTTTTTCGGATGTCTTTAATTAAGGCCTGCTCACGCTCGCGCATTTGCTCGATGAGTTGCTGCGCCTTGTCGCGGTTAAAGCGAATACCACGGCGTGTGATGTTGACCAGCACCGGGAGCAGATCGGATTCAAGCTCGAAGATGGCTTCGACTTCTTCATTGCGCAGGATAGTCTTGAAGTGTTGCCAAAGCTTGAGTGTTAATGCAGCGTCTTGCTCGGCGTATTCGCCGACGTACATCGCTGGCAGCTTCCAAAGTTCTTTCTTGGCATGGACGTTAAAGTCCTGCGCTGCTTCTTTCAGTCCCTGTTCTGATTTGACTTCTTTGAGGTAATCGAAACCGAGGGCGTTGAGAGCGTAGGTGTATCGGTTTTCATCGATACAGGCAGCAGCGAGCATGGTGTCAATGACCCTGCCCCTTACAGTGAACCCTGAGGCAAAGAGCCACCCAAGGTCATAGGCTGCGTTGTGCATGATTTTAGAGGCGGGAAGCTCAAGCACACGTTGAACGAATCGTTCAATAATTCCTTTATCTAAGTTGCCGCCTCCTTGGTGCGCAATTGGGAAATATCCCTTCCACCCGTCAACAGCAATAGCGTAGCCAACGACGTACCCATCCTTTCTTGGCCATCCTGGGCCGTAGGTTTCCAGATTAGGGTCGCAGGTTTCCAGATCTATAGCAATTTCTTTAGCATCAGACAGATCTGGGAAGTGATCAGGGGGCAACCACTCAGAGGTCCGGGGGAAAAGGGACGTGGTCACAATCGAAACCCCCTGTTGATGTTTTCAGGTAACACAAGATGCAACGTTTTTCGAGTGCGCGTAAGGCCCACGTATAACATACGATTGATGTCATCCGGTCGAGTGTCATAAGCTTGTGCAAACTTGGTTGACAGATCCATGAACAACATAACGTGGTCCGCCTCTCCGCCTTTTGCCCCGTGGATCGTGGCCAATTTGATCCGAGGCGCGGCATTGAGTTTAGTGCCCCGGCGAAGCAATGCAATGATGTACTCTCGTTGTTCACTGCTAATTTTGGTCAGCACTTCATGCCATATCCCGTTGGTGAGCAGTCCCCAATGGTCGTGAAGTGTTTTAATATTGTAAAACTGATCTTCAGGAGCATTCGTAAGCTTTTTAAATCCCTTAGCCACGAGACCTGTATCCAAATAGGCGTAGACCTTTTGAAGCGTAGAAAAAGGAATTTCTTTGCCCTTGCGCAGCGTTTCCCAACCCTGCACAGCAGTCAGGATGCGTTCGCTAATGCTCCGATGACCGAAGCGTTCAAACAGTAGTCCTTGGCCCTTGAGCCATGATGGGACCTCATCCAGCATGTAATTCGCAGCAGCCATCACAAGCCACTCACCCTCGCACATGTCAACGTGAGAAAAATGAGTGTATGTTTGAATGTCCCCTTCCTCTTTCTTGGGAGACCACTCTTTAGGCTGACGTGTTGCGATGCGACGCACTACGCGCTCGGCTATAGTGTGAACCCTGGACGGGATGCGATACGACTGGTCAAGGACTTTGACCTCACCGTGGTAATTTAAAAAAGCGTGAACGTCTGCGCCTGCCCAGGTAAAAATTGCTTGATCATCGTCGCCTGCCAAAAAAACGCGTTCGGAACGTTCATCCAAATGCTCAATCAATTCCCACTGCAACCGCGACAGATCCTGTGACTCATCGACAATGAGCACGTCCAGTTTAGGAAGCAAATAAGGTTCACGATTCATTAGCTCAAGCAGATCAGTGAAATCGAGCAACCCCTTCTCTTCTTTAAAATGCCGGTAGGCACGTTCCACATATTCAAAGTGAAACCATTCTAGCCGGAGCCTTGACTGGTTATAGTGGGCCCTAAGATCAAGGCCCTTGATCCTTGCAAGGTTAATCTCGTTCAGGATGATGTTGTCTGCTCGGGAAACGTAGCCTTCCTCCTCGACCTCGGTTTTGATTTCAAGGCCACAGGACTTACCGAATTCTCGGTAATGCTCATCTTGCATCATTTCCTTGCGGGTTACACCCAGGCACCGGAACGCTAGGCTGTGTAGCGTCCGGAACCACGGAAAATCGATGTTTGGATTGAGATGAGGGAACTGTACGATGGCTCGGTCCCTAGCCTCGTTGGCAGCCTTTCTTGTAAACGCGAAGTACCCGATCTTATTTGATGGGGTGTTGTTTGACAGTTCCGTCTGCACAACGTTCAGCAGATATGTTGTTTTTCCCGTCCCCGGTGGACCAAAAATTTTTTGCGTCGTCATTATCACCGCCCGTCAAAATGGGCTCCCTTGTTTAGTTGGAGTTTCAAAAGGTGCATCTTGTTTCGGGAAGCACGGTATGCGCCACACGCGCGTAGTTCGCCCTTTCAAAAACACGGGCAAGGGCTCACCGCCCATGTCACGCAACCGTTGTGCCATCTTTGGAGCGCTCAAACCCTTGAAGTTGTTGCGGTTCAGATGGTCTTCGAGGTCCTTAATTCGGAAGTAGACGCGCTGCTCTTCCTCATCCACCCAAGGCCTGCCCATCAAAATCTCGTCTCGATGCAAGGCCTGTTGAATGTGGGTCGTAAACTCCTCAACAAGTGCGGTGAAGCGGCCCGTTAAGGTCGTGTCCTCAGACGCCTCTTGAATTTGTTCAAGCTCAACCATTTCGCGCAGCAGGTTGTTGAGGACCTGTTCCCAATCCTGTTTCCGCAAGGTGGGAGGAAGCAAATTGACACGCTCCATACAAGTTTTTTGAAACGCAGTCTGGTTGTGCAGGCTCTCTGTGTCCAGCTCAACGCGCCGACCATTAATGTCTAAAAACCACAAAGGAGGCTCAGAGTTGTACTTGCTCAGAGCAGACATTCGAGGAGAGTCAGGGCCATCAACGCCCACACCAAATTTGCGGGTGCGACATAGTCCAGAGTTGCAATAAGCATTGATTGGGGCGTCTTTACACTTGTACTTATAGTCCTTCTTAGACAATTGTTTGACGATCACCTGAAGCTCGGTTAAGCCCAGCGGTGGCCCAAAATACTTTTGATTGTGCTCAGCAAGCTTGTCTTCCCAGTTCGTAACACCTGTTTTCTTCAAAAAAATACCGATGTTAAATAGTCCATTGTTTCGGGTGCCTTCAGGAAAACCCTGTGCGCACAGGGCTTGCAGGCACGGGGGACCGTCTTTGATGGGTTGCTCGGGCCTAGAAGGTGTTTCAGGAGGCGTGAGCGGTGCGTCTTGGACCGCGTTATCGTATAGCTGATAAAACTCTTCAAGCGTCGCAGCGGTCCCGTCGCTGTTGATTGCGTAGCGCAACGTTTCATCGCCCGCAAAATACGGCAAATTCAAAAAATTACCCGTGTCGCCTCGCTCAACAAGAATCTCAGACTGCTTTGGAAAAACCTCTCGTCCTGATTCTCCCAACAGGGCGGCACACGCAGTCAGGTATGCACGCATGTCTGAAGCTTGAACAGGCTCTTTAGTAAAACAAAAAACATGAGCGCCACCTGACTTGCTCCGGCACACAATGAGCGGAAGCCCTAAGTTTTGAATTTTTTCAACGAGGCCTTTGTGATCAAGAGGATATTGATCAATGTCCACGCAACCCCATGTGCAGGTGTTGTTTGACCGTATTGGAATGATCCCGAGGCTAGGCTCAAGGCCTTGTAGATGTTTAACCCAAAGTTCGTGTGTAGGAGGCTGACGCACCACAACGGCTTTTCCGGCCTGTTTTCCATCACCACGAGCCTTTTCAATCTTGTAGGTCCCATATGCAATGTCCAGTCCCTCAAAAATTGTTTTGAACCGAGCGACATCAGCCATTTCTCATTTCTCAAAATGGGGTACTTACCGGAGGGCTTTCCCCCGGCGTGTCAAAAGGGGATGTTTGCGTCGAGCACGTCGCTGTCAGATTCGTGCTTGATTTTCACATCACCTCGATTTATCGATTCCGCAAACTTTTTTGCAGGCGTATAAATCGATGCAAGTTGTTCAGTTGGGATAGATCCAATGAGTTGAACCTCCCACCCCCACCACTTGCCCTTATCATTGCTTTCCTGCACGGTTGTCAGCCGATAAAGCTGACTATAAATCGGTGGTGTATACGGGCCGTTCTTGCCCATCAGTTTCACCGACATCATCATTGAATTCCACTTCCTGGACTTCTTCAGTTGCGTGGACTTCATGACGATCAGCGCAGGAGTTGGGATACCTTCATCAGAAATGACCATCACATAGTGATTGGCCGTGTTTTCGATGTAGTTCCCATTGTCCAGATAATCCTTATTGTCGCCCGACACGCGGTGCGTGCGACTCAGGATATCGGACGTTGCAGAGTAGATCTGCACAGGCGCGCCCGATGAACCGCTGCCACGCGGTGCCCACTCAATGTACTGCCGTACGTAGGCGGTCGGAACGACGACTAAGCCCTTCTTGCCATCGAAAAGCTCTTGAGTCACTGTGTTAAAGATCATCCCCGGCGTCGCACCTTCAACAACACCAATTTCATCGGAGTTGTTAGTCAGTGCTTTAAGAAATGGAAGAGCAAAGTCGCTCTTGTCCATGGACTCAAGACCTGCTCCTGCGTCTGCCTCAAAACTCTCAACAATCGCAAGTGCGGTCGTGGGTTTTACTGCTGCTATTTCACCTTTTGCCATGATTCGTGGTCCTTGATTCGTGATTAAGTTGACTTGATGCTTGCTTTGTTGCCAACGTACACGCCGAATAACTCGGTCGGTACCTCACGCCCCAAAGTAAGCATCTCTTTAACCCAGGCCTTGAGGGTCTGGGGTTCTATCTTCTCGTTCTGCTCAGCCGGAAAGCCTTGCGTAGCGAGGAGATTCAGTAAACGAGCACAAAGCTCGTCTTCGCGACGGCCAAACCGCACCGTCACCGTGTTTTTGATGATGTCGTCGTAGCCATGCTCACGCAACCACGCATAGGCTTCAGCCTGCCGAGCCTTAGTGATGGTTGCGCTGTAAAACTGCTTGACTTCAATCTTGCTACCATCATCCATTGCAAACGACTTAAGACCCAACTCCGAAAACGCCTCGGGCAGTGTTTCTTCCGTCAGTTTGCGGTAATTGTCTTGCTTTTCCGAGAGGCTTGACTCAAGGTCTTCGATCTCTTTTTCCAAGAGTTTGGCACGCTTGGCAAGCTGAGCGATGCCAGCAAGCTTGTCATCTGAAACCTTTAAAGCACCAGCGTCCAATTCAAACACGTCAATCATAGAGTTCTCCTTTCTGGGGGAATAAATCAACTTGAATAGGAATATACCTACGTTCCAGCTTATCCCATTTAAGGCACTTGTACCTTCCATGGTTTCGGCTTGCTGCCACGGCGCTCACAATGCTGATAGCCGTGGGATCTCCGATGAACAGCAAAAAATCATCATCGTTGAATTTTTCCAACTTCCGTTGAACGCGTGCCACGGTGGGGGCCACCGAAAACGCGATCTGCGCGTTGTTTGGAAGCAGCACTTCAATCTCACCAAAGTCAAGCGCCGACGAGATGTTGTGCTGACCTGTCTCCGTAACTGCGTAAACTTTTGGCATCTTTCTCCTTTCTGGAAACGTCAAATCAGTGTACACTGCGTTTTCGGACAATGCAAGTCCTTTAGAAAGGAGAGTCATGGAAGAGCAATATTTAGAAAGCTACCCCTATCGTAACAAGCCTTACGCACACCAAAAAGCATACCTGGAACGCTTTTGGCGCAAGCCCTTAGCAGCGTTGTTTGCAGACATGGGAACTGGCAAAAGTTACATGTTAATCAATAACTTAGCCATGTTGTATGACAACGGCGAGGTCAACGCTGCGGTCATTGTTGCACCTAAAGGCGTCTACAGAAACTGGATCGACATTGAGATCCCCAAGCACATGCCTGCGCACGTGGTTTATCGCGCTGCACTGTGGACGCCCTCTCCACGCAAGGCTGAAAAGGCAGCGTTAGATTCCATTTTTGAGGTTACTGAAGACCTCAAGATCCTTGTCATGAACGTTGAGGCGTTCTCAACGGAGAAAGGCAAGCAGTTCGCGCAACGGTTTGTGTTGTCGCATACGGTTTTGATGGTGGTGGATGAAAGCACAACCATCAAAACACACACTGCTGCACGGACCAAGAACATTTCTAAGATTGGCAGGCTCGCACGTTTCAGACGCATCATGACAGGCTCGCCTGTGACAAGGACGCCGATGGATCTTTTTGCGCAGTGCAACTTCTTGTCCTCCGATTGTCTTGGCACCGACAGTTTTTATGCCTTCCAATCGCGCTTCGCGGTGGTCATTGAACGTCGCGTTGCTTCGCATTCATTTAAGCAGGTCGTGGGTTTTCAACGGCTTGATGAACTTCAGAAACTGGTCAGTCGATTTAGCTTCCGGGTTACTAAAGAGGAGTGCCTGGACCTTCCAGAAAAAGTCTTTGTGCGGCGCGATGTTGAGTTGACCGACGAACAGCAGGCTGCGTACAACCAGATGAAGGCCATGGCCCTTGCACAGTTCTCCACCGGCACGGTATCCACGGTCAATGCGCTTACGCAACTCATGCGCTTGCACCAGATCGTGTGTGGCTTTGTGAAGCTTGATGATGGAGCGATCCAGGAGTTGCCGAGCAATCGCATTCAAGAGCTTTTGAACGTCATTGAGGAAAGCTCAGGCAAGGCCATCATCTGGGCAACCTACCGGCATGACATCGAAGCGATCCATCTTGCACTGCAAAAAACCTATGGCATGGACTCTGTGGGCGTGTACTACGGCGACACGAAGCTCGATGAACGCCAGCGCGTGATTGAGCAGTTCCAAGATCCAGGGTCCTCGATGCGGTTTTTTGTAGGAAATCCCCAGACGGGTGGTTATGGGATCACGCTCACCGCAGCCAACGTCGTGGTTTACTACAGCAACAGCTTTGATCTGGAGAAGCGCTTGCAGTCCGAGGACCGTGCTCACCGGATCGGGCAGACTAACAAAGTAACATGTATTGACCTAATTGCACCCAAAACGGTGGATGAAAAGATCGTCAAGGCCTTACGCGATAAGATCGACATTGCCACGCAAGTCCTTGGAGAGGAGATTAAGCAATGGTTGATCTGATTCCGCTTCGCCCGCTTTACAGATACGAAACGCTCTCTCGTCACGACGGCTCCGAGGGCCGCACCTATGGCGATCAAAAGCTACCTAGCGTCACACGCATCTTGGATGCGACCAAAGACAAGGCCAAGCTTGAGGAGTGGAAGCAGCGCGTTGGGGAGGAGGAAGCGGAGCGGATCAAGAACAACGCGGGAGCTGTTGGAACGTACATGCACAGTGTGATCGAGCGCATGATTGCATTCCGTGACCTGGGTCGGCCCACGAACTGGGAGATGATCAAGGGCTACGAGATGGGTTATCGCCTGATCAACGAGCAGTTCAAAGATATCAACGAAATCTGGGGCTCGGAAGTCACTTTGTTCATCCCGAACCGTTATGCAGGGACCACGGATATGGTAGGGAAGTACAAGGGCAAGTCAGCAATCATTGACTTTAAGCAATCCAACAAGCCGAAACGCCATGAGTGGATCACGGATTACTTTCACCAACTCGCTGCTTATGCGCTTGCGCATGACTATCAGTTTGGTACAGAGATCGAGATGGGCGTCGTGATGATGGCGATGCAGTCCGGTGGTACGCAGGTCTTTACGACCACCGGACGGGAGTTCAACGGGTATAAGACGGGCTGGCTTGAGCGCGTAGATAAGTTTTACCGCAATATGGAATCAAATGGGAACATCCGCTGAAGCATCTCCCGCGCCTGAGGCTGCGGTTGCCCTTGTGCCTGGGGGCGTCCGCGTAGAGGTCTAAAGCCGCTTAACAGCCCACGAGATGGTGGTGCATCAGGAAGTTTTGCCCGCAGCCGTTGCGCTGTTGCTTGAGCCATGGTCGGTGGTGCGGGTTGCTCGGGCTCTTGCTCACCGGCAGTCAAGCCAGTGTTGATCAAATAGCCCCTAAGCATTTTTGCAAACTGGATTTTTTGCTCCTCAGTGCGCCCTTTTCTAAGCAACTGAACCATGAAACCGGGCTCTTGAGCAGCGCGCTCTAACAACGCACGGACGCTTTCATTAGGTAGTTTATCTAGCATTTCCCGCATCATCCGCGATCCAGCCGATGCGGCCAATAGCGTCGATCCACCTTCCGCAAGCCCCGCACCCATACGAGCACCCACTACACGAAGCATCAGGTCTTCAACCATATCAGAGCTATCAAGAACTCGATCAAGGATCTGTTTGTTGCCCATTACCGACTGAACGCGTGACAACTCACTAAGAAGCTTTTTGACATTAGCAAGCTCCCCACGTTGCATAACGCCTGTATCAATCAGAATGTCGCCCATTGAGGGACGACCTGTGGACGTAGGCTTGAAGAAAGCATCGTAGTATTGCTGGAAGTCAAACTTATCCGCGCCCCCAGCCTTCATGTAGGCGTAGTCGTAGATACCCGACTTAAGTGCATCGACAAGATCTTGGTTAACTTGCGTTCCTACATCAACGCCACTGGCTTTAAGGCGTGCGATCTCTTCAGGGCTTTTCATACCAGTGCGTGCAGCTTGCACAAGACGTCGAAAGTTTTCTGATGGGTTTTTGCTGTTGAGGGCGTCTGACACAACGCGCGCAGGGCTTTCATCAAAAAACTTAGCAAAAGTCGCTTGTTTCCTAAGTTTTGTTTCAATGGCGCTGTTTTGCTTTTGAATCAAATCCAACGCATTTTGTGCGCGCGTGGCATTCTCAAGATCCTGGCGTAACCCAGGAATGCTGTTCACCAGGACTTCGTTTTCGTTCAACCAGCGTGACAGCCTACCTGTGTTGAGCTTACCCGTCGCAGGATCAATTGAAGCGGCAGCAGCAAGGCGCGTGCCTCGTTCAACAGCGTCCGATGTAGACACTGCGCGCGGCCCAGCGCGGTTGACTGCATCTTCAAGGATCCTGGCCCGTGGGTCGTTAGGCCCGAAGTCTGCAACATATTGATTGTGCAAGCGAGGCAGCATATCAACCGCGTTTTGAATTTGCTCCATGCGTGCGTTGATGACATCGGCATTGCCGCTAAAGGCCCGTGAGACAAGGACCTCGGGAATAATACGATCCGCTCCAGTACGTGTCACAGCGCGCATGTCTCCCGCAAAGGTGCGGGTAAAACTATCATTGAGTTCCTTGGAAAAGGCCCGCGCTGGACCATAAGCAGGATTGCTAACTTGATCCATGTCATCAAGCAATGCTTCAGAGAACTTGGAGTAGAAGGCGTAGTTAGCGCGCTCTCCTCTTGCTTCTGCGTCCATGGCCAAACGAAGCATGTCACGACGTGCATTGACCAGATCACCTACATTGATCGCGCCACGACGGACGAAGTCTTTGCCTGATTCAATAAGTTCTTTCTGTGCGTCTTTGACCTGGGTTTGAAGCGATGCATAGCTTTGTTTAGCTGCTTCAGCTTCTTTTAAAGCTTGAAGTTGTTCTGAATCAAGTAGTTTTGAGACAACGCCTTCTGCCTTCCCTGGTTTGCCGATATAATAAATAGTGTAGTTACGCATAGCCTCAGGGAGTTCTTCGCGAGGAAGTTTTCCTAGAGTCACGTCTATTAATTGCTGTGCAAGAGCTCGTTTTTTTGGATCAGAGGAAGAAGCGTCAAACCTTCTGGGGGTTGAAAACCCAGGGGCAAGAACTTCAAGATAAAACTTATTAGTTTTGAGTGCGCTAGCAAGCTTTTTAGCGCTGTCAGCGCTAGCGTCAATAGTTGCTTTAGTTGTCTGTAAATCCTTTTGAAGCGCTTCTAGCGAAGTAGCCAAGGTCGGATTAGACTCTTTACCAAACCGCATAAGTTGGTCTGGGGATAGGTTTTTAATGTTTTGCGCTTTAGAGAGACGCCCGTAGATGTCTTTGATGATCGCAGGAAACTCCCGGTTGTAGTACTCGGGCGACATTTCTGATCGGATCGTCTCAAATTGCTTACTAAAATTGCTTGCAACAACCGCTTGCCCATCGGTTAGGCGTGCAACAGCAGCACGGATTTGGCCCTCGCTTGCCCCCTGCTTTTTCATGCTAGTAACAGTCTCGTCAACCTGAGCTTGAATTGCTTTAGGCACATCAATCCAAAGCGTGTGCTCCACCTCACGGGCATCTTTTAATGCCGCGTCAACGTTCTCTCGGATCACACGTCCAATCTGCAAACGATTAGCAGGGGTGTCTTTTGTGATATTTGCAATAGCAACTGCTGCTCTTGCGTCCGCATTTGCAAGACGCCCTTCAAGTAACTGGCGAAAATAATCTGCCCGCAAGCGAGCTGCGTCTTGAAGCGCGGTGGGATCACCTGATCGATTCAAGATGTTGATCATCTCAACGATCGCCTCTTGCGCTTTCCTTCCTTGCTCAGCAAGTTTGGGGCCGAAAACGTCATTTTGCCTAGCCAGTGATGTCTCAAGAATCGTTAAAGGTAAATCGCCCGTCTTCTGAGCAGCAGTCATACCAGGGACAATGCCTGGATCACGCAATGCTCTGATAAGGTTAGGCAGATAATCCCTGTTGTACTCCTCTGCCCATTTATCCGGATCACTTGCTCGAAGCTCGGGCTTGTATTGATTTTGAAGAATGGTGGCAAGTCGATTGGCGGCGCGTGTCTCATTTGCACCGGTCGAAAACCGAGACAATGCTTTGCGGGAAAGGTCTACGACTAAACCCCCACCATACATAATTAACCTATTAGGGCTGAAGAGCCCTCCGGCTATCTCTCCTGTTATGCGCGGTGCAGTTTGCCCTGGAGCCACGCCCTCTGCGATACCTGCCCCAACGCCTGAGCCAATAGATGCTTGCGTTTCAAGGGCTCCATAAAGAATAGGATGTTTCTTTGCGTAGCCTCCGACTTTATTTAAAAAGTCTAAGACGCGAACGCCTGTGGATGGGTTGATGGTGTAGCCTAAAGGCAAAAAGGCAAGCCCGCCTCCCGTGGTCTTTCCAGCTTCGCGAAAGGGCTTTAAGTCTGGGTTGGTCTGCTCGTCAAAGAGGCGCTTGGTAGCCTCTTCGCCAATCTGCCCGCCGCCCAAAAGGCCTGTCAGACCACCCGCTAAGGTGCCCGCCACTGTTACATAAGGCTGACCAAAAGGAATCCTTGAACTGACCGCAAAGCCCGTGCGTGCGCCACCGTAAGCACCAAGCGCCGCAGGAGACTGTTCAACCAGACCTTCAACTAAGCCTTTGGCGTATTCCGATGCGACATCTCCTGTTGTAGGAGGCTCGACCATGCCTGGATAAACTTCAGACAAAGGAACGTCAGAAGTCGTTCCTGACCCTAGACTAATTCCTGGATAGATCTGTTCAAGGGGTTTGTCAGCCATAATTACCTCTTTACCGCAGGTATGTAGATTCTGCTATTTGGGTCAAAAACCAAGTATTGACCTGGAGGAGCACTGTTCCACTGTTCCGTTGAATTGATACGAGGAGGAAGGCCAATCATCCTTCTAATACTGCGTATTTCTTCTAGTCTTAATTCTTCTTCCTGACGATTTTTAGTGCCAATGGGGATGCTCTTGGATTTTTTATCCGCGCTTTTTTCAATGTCAGAGATGACGTTGTCTACCGCAATTAAAGTGTTTTGAAAGTCAGCCGGACGATCAATAAACCTAGGAATCAGTTCCAACTGTTTTCCGATATCTTCTCGCTCCGCATTAGAAAGACGGGTTGTTTCTTGAAGCGCTTTAACAATCCGAGGAACAGCATTTTCAATTTCTTTTTTTGCCTGCTTATACTTAGGATCAATAATATCCCCAAGATAGGGAACCCTGGAAAGCTCTGCACGCAGGTAGTTCAAAGGTCCTGTTCCACTCGAAGCTAATCTGTACAGATTCGGCGGTATGGCTTCCCCACTGGAAGGAACCCCTTGAGCCGTGGGCACTGGTGCGGTAGTCGTTGAAGCTGCTGCGGGAGCAGCACCTGGAACAACTGCGGGAGCAGCACCTGGAACAGTGGATGTAACAGGGGACGCAGTCGCTGGCGCGGTAGCCGTGGGCCGTGATCCAAGGGCCTTGGCCCGTGCATTAACTGCTGCTTCTAGATAAGTAGGCAATTTATTTTGCGTCGTAAAGGTTTTTTCAACACCATTTGGATCAACATACCGCTCAGTTTTAGACTGTGTGTAGTCTCTAATCGCAAACTCAAGCTCCATAGTCTCAGGCGTGTCTGCCCCAGCAGCAAAAGCCTCAACCAAGGGTTTGTTTGACATCAAAGCCATGCGTTTAGCAGGTGTGAGCCCTGCATCAGGCCTTGGCCTACTGGCCCTTATGCGTTCAAGCTCTTCTTGCGTCTCACCACGGAGGATATCCCGACCAAGCTGCTGCAACATGCCTTCACGTTTTAACAAGGCGGCGCGTTCTGACTCGCGCTCCTTCTCTGCGGCCTGCATGCCTAAGAGCTTAATCTGCTGCGCCATCTTCTCTGCTTCCGAAGCGCGCGCACCAATCTGCGCCGGAAGCTGGCTGGCAGCACCCGCGAGACGAGCCGCGAAAGAACCCCTAAGCGGCTGCCCCGTGCGTGGATCCACATTACCGGCCAGGGCAAGCCCTGCTCCCGCTAAATCAAAAAGCATTTGAGCTTGGGTCATGCTCTTGTCTTGCCCAAGCAATCTTTGATACATCTGCGTAGCATCGGCCACGCGAGATTCCATAGTTTTTGGACTGGTTGTAGCCGGAGAAAAGACATTAAACAAAGCTTTTTTAGCTGCCCCACGTTGTTCAGGGGTCAGCAGGCGCGAAGCGATGCCTGTGTCCGTCACTGCCCTCGAAGATGGCTGATTATCCTGGGCTTCGACGCCATCTTCATCGGAGCCATCACTAAAATTTTGAACAAGCCCTCCCCGAGCCATACCCATCGGGGCCTGTGGCCCTTGGGCCATGGGCAATGAACCAATGCCCCCTGGAGGCATGCCTTGCGGCGGCATGGGCGGCGGACCTTGAGGAGCCATGGGCGGCATTGCCAGTGGCATCGGTCCTGCTGGCGGCATTGCCGGTGGCATCGGTCCAGGAGGCAGTGCTCCAATGCCCTGTTCAGCGGCAAGCACCGGCTGCAACAAGGCTAACACCTCGGGAGGGGTTTGCTGCGCTGCGTCATAGCCCACCATGTCAGCAAGCTCTTCAAAGCGTGTATCAACTGATCGGATATCGCCGCGTAAATTGTTCATGAGGATTTCAGGGGAACTAGGACGACGGTCCATGAGCCCTGCCATGTCGGACTCATCCCCCTCGTCTTCGATGTCTTCGCCCATCAAAAGCGACATAATACCGACTTCATCGGGATCCATTTTGCCGCCCTTAAACATAGGGCGATCAAGTACTTTGGATTTCATTATTGGTCCTTATGGGAAAAGTCCAAGTTTTTGCGCCCCTGCCGCTGCGCCTAGTCCTGCAACTCCGTAGCCTACTAAAGATTGCAAGGGACTAGCGGTAGGTGCGGTTTGGCTAGTCAACGACATCTGCGTGGTCGGCGCGCCGCGATAAATGTCCGACACAAAGCCCAACTGCTGCAAGGGCAACGTGGCTTCCTGCAACTGCGTAGCGCGTATGGCGTCTAACTGCGCCTGTGCATTTTGCTGCTCTAGTCCACCGATGCCTGCCATGAGTTGCACGTCTGCCGCTCCAAGGCCTTGCAGCGTTTGACCCAATGCTCCTTGTTGCACGCCCAATTGGCCCATTGAACCCCCAAAGCCCCCTAATAATTGAGCGCGCTGCATCTCTAATCCCCCTTGTTGTCCAGCTAAAGCACCAATGCCCTGGCCAAGGTTTCCATAAAGACCCGCCTCTTGGGCCGCTAACTGTCCAATTAATCCCGTTCCAGCTTGACCAAGTTGCGCTTGTTGAAGTGCCTGCTGTGCAGATTGTCCTGCTAACTGTCCTTGCATGGCGGCCTGCTGCGAACGTAGCGCGCCTGCTTGGGTTCCTAATGTGCCGTATAAGCCTGCACGACTAAGCGCCGCTTGCTGTGCGGTGTTAAAACCTTGTGCTCTTAAATTAGCTAAAACATTAGCCTGATTTCTTAATAACTCACCTTCTAAAATTGCACGTTGCACGCCTTCTCTCGTGCCACCAAAAGCCCCGGAGCGTGCAGCTTGACTCGCGAGTGCGGTTCGCGCCATGCGACCTTGCCGCTCCAAATCAGCCTCTGTAGCAGCAATAACGTCCATTTCAAAGGGGTTGTAGTAGTCTCGATAAGCCCCTACGCCAAGTGCCCCTACACCTGCTTGCAGTGCCTCAGCTCCCCCTGCCTCAATGCTTCCTGCCCGTTCCATAGCAGCTTCAAGCTGCTGTGTTGCTCGGCGTAAATCAGCTGCTGAATATCCCGCTGCTAGGTCACCTAATCCACTTAGTCGTGCTGTTGCACCTAGCCCTCCTTGAAATGCCCCTTGTGCAGCACCAAACTGTGGTTGAAGATTTAAATTAGCGAGTTGTTGTGCCCCTTGTTGCGTGAGCCCCATACCTTGAGTGATGGCTTGGGAACCTGCTTGCAAGAAGGGTTCATACGCGCCAATGCCTTGGCGTGCAAGGTCCGCCGCTTGGATTTGACCAAGTGAAAGCCCTGCCGCCTCAACCGCAGGAATATTTAAGGGGGTGCCGTAAAGACGTTTTGCCTCTTCTAAAAGGCCTACTTTATAGGCCTCAATTTCTGGGGCTTCACGCGATATCTGGGTGGCGTAAGTCGTAGTCATGCCATTTTTCCTTCCAACATCTTCATGAGCTTATACATTTTTTTAGCCCCCTTGCGCCGTGAGCCATTGCCCATGGCACGAACTGCTTTGGCCGTGAAGACAAACTCTCCGTCTGAGAGCATTGCTGGAATTGAATCCGAAGTCCCGGTGCCTGGGCCGTTGATGGGACCAGTTTTGCGCGGGTAGGTGTTGCCACCGACACGCATGGCTTGGGGCGTGTCCATCACACCGCCGCCCATCGCATAGCCCGGAGGCGTATATATCCCTCCATAAGACGTGGGCCGAATTCCGCCATACTGAAGACGATACAGCTCGGGATAGGAAAAATAGCGTTGATAGCCCGTAGGCTGCTTAAAAGCTTCAGGCATTTGAGGCTGCTCTGCCTTAAATCCTCCTCCAAGGGCCATGACTCCAAGACCAGCGGCGGCGAGAGGACCGTAAGTAGACAACAAACTTGGTGTAGCTATTTTTGTAGCCTCTGCCGCTACTAAGCGTTGAAATGTTGAAGAACCCGGCTCTACGCTTGGATACAATTTTAAAACCAACGCTTCTGCTTTGGGCATAGCTTCTTTAATCATCTCAGGGGAAACCACGCCTCGTTGCCCCCCTAGTGCTTCAGGCATGAAACGATCGTAAGCTGTCCCAAACGCCTTTGTGTATTCCCCTTTATTTATCAGATCTAAGATGCCTGATTGACCTGCCCCAGGCTGTTGAACGGATGTTGCACTAGTTGAAAATGAAGTATCTCCTCCCAGCCTTGGGAGATAATCATATCCTGAAACATTTGTTTGGGTATTTAATGCAGGCGCGGAAGAGACTCCCCCTTCTACGCCTGTATTTAAAACGGCTGAAGAACGAGGAGCAAGAGGAGCGCCTACTATGACATCAGGCGTCGGTCCCATGCCAGGGCCCTGCATAGCAAATTGTCCAAGGTCCCCGGTTCCTGGAGCGGCAAAACGGCCTATAGAGGAATCTCTTGCAAGATCAGCAGCGGTGCCTACGCCTTGGCTAGCCGCTGTTCCTGATCCCTCAAGGGCGCCTCCCGTTGGTGCAACCGGAGCAGCCGTTGCTCCAGCTTTCGGAAGACCTTCAAACCCTTGCGTAACTCCTTGGAACAGCCCAGCAGATAAACCGCCAACTACCCCCGCTTTTAAAGCGTCTTTTAAACTTCCTCCTGCCAAAAGGGTCGTTCCTGCACTGGCTGCAAAACCAGTGGCCGCTGCCCCAAACGTAGCACCTAGATAGGACGTTGCTAAAGGCCCTAAAAAAACACTCGCTGCCACGCCAATAACAATTTTACCAATTGTGCTCTTAGCAAACTTCTTAACCGCATTACCTATTTTCTTAAAAATCTTAAAGTACTCAGGCAACCCGGTGTACGGATTAATGGTTCCTGCACCGCCCATGCGGCGTAGAAGCGCCGCTTCCTGTGGAGTAATGTGCGCCAGCATCGTGTCGCCATTGCGACCATAGGCAGCAAGACTTGCCACACCGCCCATGGCCATGGCCATGGGGGGCGGGGAAGCAGGACTGATGGCAATCGTATCTAACGCCATGTTTAAGGCGGTAAAGAAGGCAGGATCAAATTGCTCCGGCAAAAGATCCTCGGGCATGCCCTCAGCTAAATAAGCACGGCGTAAACTTGCATAATCCTGTGGTGCCGCCAAAATTGCGTCAACCATGGTGTTGAGCTTGTTAAGCTCCTCAGGAGAAAGCTCAAGTCCAGCAAGCTCTCGCTTAAACTCAGACACCGTTTGCGGGTCTGCTTGTTCACCAGCAGCTAAAAGTTCCTGCGTAATTTCAGGACGCGAGACATTTTGACGAATCTGTTCAAAGATCGCCGCTTGATCAGGAGCCATGCCAGGGCCTTGGGCCTCGGGCAATGACATAACGCCGCTTAATTCTTCCATGTTAGTACCTTTCCTGTTGAGCCATGGTCCATGGACCGCGCGTCGGGAAAGGACGCGAAAGATGGCCTAAATTATGCTCGATCACCCTAGTTCCTGTCCATCTCTAGATAGGAGATGACAAAATCCACTGTCGTAACACTTGAGGTGACCTTTAATACATCTGTTTCTTCCATGTTTAAAGGCACGCCACTGAACACGTCCATGGTTGCATTGGTGGGGAGTACATACGACTTAAGTAGCGAATACCCCGTAGCCCCACCTGCTGGATAAAGCTTCACATCCAGTGTGGCGCTGCTGGCGTTGCGGTTAGTGATGCGTAAGGACGCTACCATCGCGGCGTTAGCCGCAGGTACGGTATAAATGGCCGACTCGGTAGAAGCAGCGGGCGTCAACACATCCCGAAAATATTTATTGGCCATGTTAAAAAGCCGAAACGAAGTTAATGGTTAAAATGACGGAGGGGATTTCAGGCCGAGTGGGCGAGGTTCCCGCAGCATAATGCTCTAAATACACATCAAGGCTCCCGGACCACCATGCAAGTTCAAGATACTCTGTGGCCGGATCGTTGACCGCAAAGATACCCGTGATCGCAGGAACAATGTGTGTCCAAACTGTTGCACTTTTACGCGCGGCAATATCAAAACGCGTGTTGCTCAGGGCAATGTTTGTTCCAGTGTTTTTAGCCCATACTTCAAATTCAGCGGCTGACGTCCCACGATTGGTTACTTGAAGCGTGAACGTAACTAAATAGTTCCCGGCACAAGGGACCTTGATCCGACTGCTGTTTGTCACCTCAATGCCATTAGTGGGAGAAACAGCATCGTATGTGATAAGGTTTTCACTTGTGATTCCTGCGTTTGACTGATCGGACTCTGACACGATCATGGCATAGGGCAATGCAATCCCATTACTGATTTGAGCACCACGGATACCCGCAGCAAATCCAGCGCCTGCTTTTGGGCCAAACCAACTTACAGCGCCTGCTTGGTTTTGATCCGTCACTGAACCATAGGTATTGTTGAGTTGTAATACCACCTGCTCAAGTGATCGCACAAGCTGATTAAATTGCCCAGGATCATATTGCGACGAGGCATTAGGAAGCCTGACGTTGAAGATTTTACTCATCTTAGTCCATCAGGCTGAATGTCAACACGCAAAGTCCCATAGCGCCAATTATCATCAACGGCATCGCTTTCAATCCGCAAACTAATTTGCCTGCCTCGCGCGCGTGTGTCTACTTTATTGGTGGTGGGAGTGATGATGTAAGGGTCTAAAGAACTTGGGTTAGCGGTCTCTTGCGGGTAGTAACGCAACAACAGATGCACCGTCAAATCCCCGACTTGATTTTTAAAATCAGGAATAAAGCGGCGCATGTACATCACTTGATCGCCATCGCCAATGTCAAAGTACCCCGACTTGATGAATGCAGTGATTGCAGTTTCAGTATTTCCATCCACCCCGTTTACACCAACTTCTTGCAAGTACACCGCTCCACGGCCAGCGGTCAGGCCATAAATGGTCCCATCAACGGGCGTTGCAGTGCTGTTTTCTAGGTACTCCGTGGCAACGGGATAGTTGTAAGTTCCGATGTCGTTCCACGCGGTGCGCGGCATCGTGCCCACGGACCAGACGTTTTCCAAGTAGTTGTAAGTCACAAAGCGGTTGGGGAATGTTTCTCCCTCAGAACAATACCACCACGTTACCTCATTGAACTGTGAGTTCACACCTGCGTGAAACTTATTGCCTTCACGAAACTCTATGTCTTTAAATACATAATCCTGTACCGTGCAGGCGAGTTTTTTGACCGTGCCATCAAAAGCATAGAAAGCGTTAACACCCATCCAAAAGGCTACTCCATTTACGTCCACCGCAGCGTGCGGACCGATGCAATCGCAGTTTGCACCAAGCTGCGTGAAACTGAAGGTGTAAGGAGGCCCAACGTATTGCATGCCGTGCAGTGCGCTGTTGGTAAAGATCAGGATCTGACCACGCGAGCGGACGCCGGTAATAATGAAGGTTCCATCGGTAAGGCGCTGGCCACCTGCGGTGTTAGTCGCTGTTTCTGTAAAGGTAGTAATGTCTTCTTGATTGGAGAATCGAACAAACATCGGATCGTATGTGCTCGACGTTCCGATAGTGCCCTCTGTTCCTAAGCACACTAAATGTCTATCTGGAGTAGAAATTAAAGCAAAAGTAGACTTTGTTGGAGCGCCATTAATGGCAGTAGCGCGACTAGTCGCATTGCTGGTATCGTATAAATAAATGCGGCCTTGAACAATTTGACAAATAACGTCCTCCCCAAAATTATCAAATTGCCAAACACGAGAAGTTAAAGTAAGTGCCGCAGAGGCAGGACGCGGCGTGCCAAATGTTGAAAGGTTCCAGGTTCCAGTGCCCCACCCAAAGTCCTGATAAGACTCATCTTGACCAATGTTAATTTGATATGCGCCCACGACTGACGCGCCACCGTTGCCTGAGTCACTGGCGTTAGCGGTAACCCCAACCTGAACAGTATAAGTGCTTGAACTCGGCACTGAAAGAACTTCAAATTGAGCATTTAGGTAAGTTGCTGTGACATTGCCTCCAAGACTCACTGCTCCACTAAAAGTGACGAAATCGCCGACAATGGCTCCGTGGCCCGCATCTGTAACAGTGATGATATTGCTGCCGCTAGACGCCGCAAAAGTCACGTCCCCTGCTGAAGTAGTGCTACGAATTGGTGTAATGTCGTACCAATTCCCTCCGTAAAAAGCATAAAGCTTGCGCGTGGTGCCAACGATTAAATGGGGGAGGCCCTGGAGATCGTTCCAAGTGAATACATCACTAGGTAGACCAATCAGATACTGGGCTTGCTCGTTAAACCATGTCCACCCACCGAGCTTTTCGGGTAGGCCATAGCGAAAGCGGATGAAGTCGCCGTCGATCCAGCCGCCTTCAGCGCCATATTCTGTGTTTTGTTTGTCGATTCCTGGTTTCAGGAACAATCGCAACAGTGGCATTCATCACCTCATCAACGCAGCTTCTGCCGCCCTGCGGCGCGTGAGACCAGAAAGCACGCGACCTGCTGCTTTGTTCCAGAGCAAACACTGCTCTGCTGCACCGGCCCAATCTCCCGAATCAACACGTTTTTTGAATGTGGAAACCCGATAGTTACCTAACCCACAATTGTACGCCCAGCTAGTCACTGCGGCAATGCGTCGGGGAGAGGCATTTGGAAATGTCGGAGATAGCTTGCAGAGTCCTACATAAAAGTAAATGATGTGATGGTCTAAGGCGTCCTCACATTGCTCGATGGTCCAGATGGTTCCGGGCTGAATATCAGGGCCGGTAGCCCCCCAGCCGATGGTCCAAGGATGCCCACGGGTTCCGGGGTCGGGATAAGCAGTAACAGTTCCATCAGGCAAGAGTTTAGCTAACCCCTCAAAGGGCTTAATCAGTACATTTTTTGCTAGCTTTTTAGCCTCATCGTTCATTTCTGATATTTTTCTATTGCGAGCTGCTTGCGTTTTTGCCACCAGATTTTTATGGACTCAGATTGTTTTTTCACTGATTCTTCAGATCGTTTTTTTCCAAGCCAGTGGCGGGATGCCCTTCCTTTTCTTGCCTTGTCTTGCATATTGTCCGCATCAGTTCCAAGGAAAAGATGCTCTGGATTCACGCACTTGCGGTTGTCGCACTTGTGCAGAACTAATAACTCAGAAGGTATTGATCCGTTAGTAAGTTCCCATGACATGCGATGTGCATTTACAGGGGTTTTTGAGTCAAGTGCAAATTGCCCATACCCTGTCTGCGTAAATACAGACCACTGCCATTCCCAGCACCCGCTTTCTACGCGGCTTACCTTAGACCAAAACCGACAAGCGATTGAACACTGCTTTTCCCTGCCGCCATTTTTACGTTCAAACAGTCTGCCGCAATGACTACAGTTTATTGGAATTTTTTTGCTCACGATTTTCTATACTTTTCCAGCGGCCGACTAACGAAGTAGAACGTCAAACACATCGTAAACACACCAAAGTCATCTTCATCCCAGACCTTAGTTATGACTTCTGTCCAGTTTGCACCTGTCTCAAATGCAATAACAAGCGCAGCCGCCTTGACTGCTGCGTACATGAAGAATAAAGCCCAAGTAATACCGGGGCGAACCAGGGCAGAGATAGCAGAAACAAACCAACCCGCAGACTTAGCCGTTTCAGATTGTTCTTTAAAAGCTTCTTTGATGGTATCCAGTTGCTGAATCGAGTAGTCAACATATCTTTCCTCCACTCGGAATTCGCCGCGCAGTTTCTCCAGGTCTGTCTGGAGTTGAAACATCGCTAATTCATGTTTGCGTTCATTAACCTTATCAAATAATTTGAGTACTTCAGGGGCGAGCCTGAACAAGCCACCAAAGATACTGCCGAGGAGACCACCGGATAACAGGTCAAACATTACAGCCCCATCGCTTGCCGAATCTTGGTAGCCGAGATCGAGTGAATCGCATCATCAAAGGTTTCTTGTTCAATTTTATATCCCACATCCCGACCATAGGTAATGTTCACAATATTCGGTACTAACTGGATTTCATATTGACCCTGATAGAGCGGATCAAGATCGCGCCTGATGAAGTTCTTGACCTGCTCGGCAGCAAAGGGATTGGAGCCATTCCAGCCTTGACAGTCACGGATCTGAATTACTACCTGACCTGTCTTGGCAATCGCACGCTCAAACAATGCACGGTGACCAGGATGCCAAGGTTGCCAGCGGCCAAGCATTTGCACGGTCTCTTTACGCCAATCAAACCGTGGCCGACGGCGATCATGAGCAATATGGTCGGCTATGAAATCTGACCACTTACTTGCGTCTTTTTCAGTGATACGAA
>OGVY01000020.1_pt1 | contig 26290 bp, 36 predicted proteins | sample 1575871 | NCBI WGS metagenome assembly OGVY01 (sample SAMN07581536, study PRJEB24739) | freshwater metagenome
GTTTCCCAGTCACGATAGCAAGAACCAGGTGTACACCCTTTTTGAGGCCTACGCGAAGTTTTGCGAGGCAAAGGGCATACCGATGAGCCGCAATGCGAACGGCAACTTTGAGATGAGCGGCAAAGACGCGAAGGCGATTTCTACGTGGATAAAATGGGCTAAGGGTATGCCCGGCGCGGGCGATCCGCTCAACGACTGGCAGGCGTATCTTGATGCTGCCTGGGCGCACGGCGATAAGTTCATTCGTGGCAACTTTGAGCCTACTATCCTGTACAGCAAAGCGCAAAGTATTATCATAGCGGTCAACAAGCACCGCATCGCGCAGAAAGAACTCCACGACGCGGTCATGCAGGGGAGTGGGATAGATGACCTTTTGAATCCGTAAATAAATATTGAAAAAATATTTGTTATTGTGTATATAACATCTATCTTTGACAAAAATCAAGACGTATGAACACACACGAAAACAATCCAATCCGAGCCGTCGCCACGACCGACGGTGAACTTATCGTGTTGGCCGACAATTACGGCTTTCACGTTATCCCCACGGCGAAAATGTTTGAGGCGCTCAAACCGTACAACTACGTTACGACGGAATTTTACATTCACTACAGACTGAACAAAGAATCCAAAAGCCACCTTGTATCCACCGACCTGGGCGGCAATTCGTTCTATCCAGGTGAGTTGTCCGATTTGGCACAAGCCTTTGCCAATGAACTTTGGGCGAACTTTGTTGACGGTGCTGTGCATAAGCCCGGTATCCTTGAACAACTTTAACCAACCGTCATGCCTATGAAATCACAAGCAAAAGTAGAGTGGCGGCAAATGCCAGAACTATTCGTTACCCTCGAACATGAGGGTAAAAGCATAAGCATAACCATTCACGCCGATAGTATTTGGCCTATTTTGAAGCCGTATCAAGTGAACGGCACAAACCTTCTTTACCATTTGAAGGACGGTTCAACTATTGACATTTGGCAAATGGACAAATCAAACTTTGACATTTGGACCATGAGCGAGGCGGAGCGCAATGCGCCCATTACACGACTTGTCAACGAATACCTCCCCGAACTATGGGAGGTTTTCGGCCACCGTGCCCAGCCCTTTACCTCGGATGAGCCGTGGCTGCCGGGTATCCTTGAACAACTTTAACCAACGACCATGCCTAATTTATACCTGATTCAAGATGGTTACGAATACCGTGACTACGACACATACGACAGCGCCGTCGTGTGTGCAAACTCCGAGGCAGAGGCCAAGTGTATTCATCCTGATGGCGATTACATTTTTATCAACGAAAGATTTGTAAGTAAGGATGGTGGGTATACTGCGCCCTTAGGCTATTTTTTTGGCTGGATACACCCCAGCGAGGTACAAGTTACTTTAATTGGCGTAGCCGCCGACTATATTCAGCCTGGCACGGTTGTTTGTGCATCATACAACGCCGGATGAAAAGCCTCACCTACATCGGCAACGTACTCCCCGACGGCACAATCAAACTACCCAAACGCCTCCGCTCGGAGGTGGGTAAAGCCTTTGCGGGTAAGGACATAATCGCGACGTTCGCCCGACCGAAGAAAACCCGGTCAAGCGAACAAAACCGCTACTATTGGGGCGTCGTTGTGCGGATGGTGTGCGAGGGCTTTCAAGCCCTGGGCAATCCGGTGAACCCCGATAATGCGGAGGATATTGAACTGACACATGAGTATTTGAAACGTCGTTTCTTGCAGCCTATCCAAGTAGCGGACGTGAACGGCGAAGTACACGAACTTGGATACACGACTACGAACTTAACCACGTCGCAAATGATGGATTATATCGCGCAAGTCCAGCAGTTTGCGGTTGAATTTCTTAACGTAATCATCCCCGACCCAGGGGAGCAGGTACAACTATGGATGGAATCAGAATAATCCTCTCCCGATTCCCCATGTGCGGGGTGGTCTTCCCCCACCGGGCAAAAACGCGGGCAAACAGCGTGAACAAGTGTTGCGGGGCGAAATGCTCCGCTAATATGCGGGTGGGCAAAAAGCCTATTTGCGCCGCTGATGAAATCGAACACAAGACGGTCAGCCTGGCTGAACTGAAAGCCCTCGAGGGCGACGTACACGCCCAACGCGAAGCCATGAGAAAGGCCGGGCAACAAGCCAAAGAACGCACGGCAGAACAGGTCAAGCAGGTGCGCCCCAAGTCCCTTGAAGAAAGGACGTGCGCCCATTGTGGCGTAAGATTCATATTCGACAAGTACGTGGGCAAACAAGGCAAATATTGCAATCTTACCTGCTTCCGGGCTGCAGCCCATGAAAGGATGCTGGCTACCAGGGTTGAAAAGACTTGCAAGAAATGCGGCAAAGTGTTCTACGTCTCACTGAAAGAATCAGAGGCAGGACGGGGCAAATATTGCAGCCGCGACTGCCAAAGAACCAACGTTATGCGGCCAGTCCGCAATATCGAATACGTGCCCAGACCCGAGGCCGATCCGGCAACGACCCTTGACGGCAAACTATCCTTTACCGCATTACCCGACTTTGAAGCAGCCATTGGTCAGCTAATGGCACGGGGCTACTCGTTCAAAACCCCAGGCCGAGCGTTCAACATTACCCCGCCAATATCCGACTTCTATGGACTGCAATGGGGTAAAGACGAGCAGAAAGGGGCATTTGTCTTCTTTTACACTACCAAGCCAAATACATTCAAGTGCTATGCTTCCCGTTGAATACATACCCAACACCCTTACTGCCGTCGTACAACGCGGTATGGAGATGCCGATACGCCGCATGGAGGCCAACGAAGCCCGGAAAGCTATTGGCCGAGCCATAACAGCCGTATGCAGCGCAATGGGCGTAGAAGCCCCAGCAATTGATGCCTTAACTATTGCCGTTGATACGGTTCATAAACGGTTTTCAACGATAGGGGCGAACGAAATTTTGACTGCGTTTCAGTTATACGCTGACGGCACATTAGAGGTTAAGTCAAAGTTCTATGCCCGATTCGATCTCAAGACATTGGGCGAAGTCTTAGCTGCTTACATTGAGTATCGCCGCGATACCGCCGCCGCAATCTTGAGGGCGCGGCATGAAGCCGAACGCATCCAGGAGGATGCAAAAGCAGAGGCCACAAAGAAAGCCGAGTACGATAAGGCTTTCCCGTCGCTGCTGAATAGCTTTGCAGGCCAATGGCAGGACATACCGCCGCACTGGTATGAATCCGCAATACGCCTGGGGCTGATGGCAGAACCGGATACAGCCACCAAGAAGGCCGTATTTGAAAAGGCAAAGGAAATCGCCGCCAACGAAGTGGCACGGGAGGCGGGCGAACACTCAAACATATTCGCATACCGCCACGCCCTTCGATTGCTTGAGGATGGTGTTAGCGTCGAAGCGCGGGCAATCAGCGTCGCGAAGAAGTTAATAGTTTGGGGATGCTTTTTTGAATCGAAAAATCAAAACGCATGAAAACAAAATACGACTGGCGGAATATCCCTGACTGGGTGAATGTCATAGCTATAGATGAAGATGGGCAAATGTACGGATACAAAAAAAAACCTAAGTACCACGCTTTCGGGATCTGGTACAAAGCATCTAACAAGTACTGCCTTCTTGAAGACTTTGTCCGTTGCGAAAACTGGAAAGAGTCTTTGGAAAAACGACCAAAGACTTTGGGCACCAAAGAAGAAATTGAAGGTATAGTAAAGTTCATCCTCCAAGATGAGGATACCGACTGCGGGAACGAAGTCCTCTGTTCAGTTATCGCTTCAAGATGCGCCGAACAGATTATGGAGCGATTAAAATTAAAGCCTTAACCTATGCGAATAATCGGACTTGACCCATCATTGCGCGTGAAAGGGTTTGCCGCGTGTGAACTCGTATATAACGAACACGAAGCGCTCCAAACTATCAACTTCTACCGCTTCGCCCGGTTTTACAACTTCATTGAGTTTTGCCAGGCGCGTATACACGACGAAGCCCTTTACTGGGCGGTCGAAAACAGCAACCTACAAAACGCAACGTTCGCCCACTACAAAGGCAATGCGGCGCAACTAAAAAAAATAAGCCGAAATGTGGGGGCTAATCAGGGCATAAGCCAGGCCGTTGTTGATATGCTGACCTACTATTTCACCCACGATAGGGTACTTGAAGTATCCCCCGCTCAAAAGGGCGTAAAGTGGGATACACGCAACGCGGCACATGTAGCGGCGCAGTACGGGATAAAGTTGCCGCAAACGTCGCAGGACGAACGCGACGCCCTTAAAATAGGGCTTATCGGATACACTAATTATTTACTCATTAAACGCAATTCTAAATGAAAAACTTTGCTTTGCTTATTCTCGCAATGGCCATGCTGCCATTCACGGCGCACACGAAGCCGCAACCGCCACAGGTTGAAGCCACGGTGTATGCAACGCGCCTGCAAACGCTTGTACTGCCCGGTATTGCCGGAACGTCGTATTATTTCACCGACGCCCAGGACAGCAATGGTACGAATTACCTGCTGATTCTCCCGTCTGATTGCCCTGTCAAGGCGGGCGAACGCATTACAATCGTCTTTGACGAAGTGCGTTACATCGTGTACAATGGGGCAAAGTATTTCGACTACATGCCCGCTTACAAAATGAAAGTAAAGCAATGAGTAACGAACGCGAACGCACCCCGGCAGAGTGGGCATACACATACGATAGTGTCTTTCATGGCACGATAAAACATTACATGATAACGTACTGGAAAAGGGTATATGACCGCATACACCCCAGACTGACACAACCCGGTACAAATGGGCGACGGATATGCCTTGAGGTATTGAAAAAATGCTTAAATTGGCACTTGGAACTCACGTGCAACGGTGATGAGAGGACGAAAATCAAACATGCACTAACCGAAATCGAAAAGTATGCTGATTAGCGCTATCAAAATTCTGATCGCCATAGCCTTTGCCTATTTCGTTATCGTTGGCATGGTGGCTACCTATTTCATCACTTTGTCAAAGGACGAAGAACGAAAGCGGCAAAAGCCGTAAAAATATGCCCGACGGAACACGGGGGAAGGGTTGACTTTATGCATTGTTACGGGAAAATAGGTAAACTAACCACCCTTTCAGCGTCAGTGTGCCGGGCTAACTTACATAGTGTATTTGAGATTCATACGTCTTGGGTGGGGCATCAGCGCCCTGCCCGTTTTTTAATCCGAAAAAAATCAAAATGATACTCACTCACGATGATATTATCGGCGCGATCGAAAAAGGGGATATTGTCATAGACCCGTTCAACTTCGACGCGATAGGGGTCAATTCGATAGACATGCACCTTTCACCCTTCATTATTACCCTGGAGGGTATTATCGACGTGCGCTTCCCGCCGGATTTGACCTACAAAGAAATCGGAGCCGACGGTCTTACCCTGTGGCCTAATCGGGTGTACCTTGCCTCCACGACCGAGCGCACAAAGACGCGCAAACACGTACCTATTATGCACGGGAAAAGCAGCATCGCCCGCCTGGGAATCAGCGTACACGATGCTGGATTTGGAGATATTGGCTTTGAGGGGCATTGGACATTAGAACTGACAGTTGCCCAACCAGTGCGGGTGTATGCCGGGATTCCGATATGTCAGTTAGGTTTTCACGAACCCAAAAGCCTGCCGACTACCAACTACCTGGAGCGGAAGGCTTCAAGCTATACAACGGCCTGGAACGACCCGAAACCGCAGCCGTCAAAGTTATGGCAGAAACTACGGGGCACAGACCCACAGCCATAGTTCGTTATTTAAATCAGTGCGAAAACCAATCAAAAACCTATCATGATTAACGAAAAAGACTTCGTACCATCCGGTTTATTTGGAGGGGAGCCAGATGAAAGGCGGATTGGATTCTTTACAAAGATTGTTGAATTGATTTCAAAGTCAACCGCCTCAAAGAATTCATATCAAGAAACAAGCGACGCGATTCCGGTTAATAGCGTTTTATTGAGTGGCAATTTGCAATCATTCCCGGATAGTTTAGCGCCAACTGGACGTAGATTTGAATGGGCATCTTACGCATCGGCTTGTAATTATGAGCCTGAAAAAGAAGATTTCTTTTATAGCGGATAACCGCATTTGCATGACCTGATTTGGAGGCCAGTCTTACCCGGACTGGCTTTTTTTATGTTTTTTTTAGTTAAAATATATAAAACGTATTGACAAAGTCAAAAAGGTGATGTATATTTGTTCTATCAATAACGCATAAAACAAAGCATCATGAAAACAATTGCAAAATTCACAAGCCTCGAACAAGCCCTCGACTTCCGCGACCGCGCATTTGACACCGCAGGAAAATCTTTGATGGTGGTTTTACTTGAGGACTTTACGGCAGCGGTAACGACCCGCAAAGAAGCTATCCGCCTTGAAAAACTGGGTTACGAAGTTATGTAATCCTATCAAATCACACATACAAAAACAAAGCCATGACTTACAATCAATTTCGCCGCGAGTTTTCTTACGTCATCAAAGGCACTGCCAATTCTTGGAACGAAGCACAGAGAATGTACGATTACATTGCAACCGAAATTCACGGCTATCCTACCAATCGCCAACTGCTTTCACTCTGCTGGGCTGAGTACAAGCGCCGCAACGCATAAGCATTCATGAGAACATATACCGCCTGGCCAAAAGCTAGGCGGTTTTTTGTATTTTTACACCACAAAACACAACCAATGGCAGACAACAAAAACAGCGGGGCATTGTTCCGCAACGAAAAAAGGGCGACAGAGAAACACCCGGAGTACACCGGGAAAATCACGATTGAGGGCAAAGACTACTATCTTAGTGCCTGGGTGAACGAAATGCAGAATGGGCAAAAGTATTTCGCTATTAAGGCGACCCCCAAAGTAGAGGCCACGCCCACAACGACCGCACCCGCACAACCCGCCACCACCATCCCTGACCCGGTGGATGATTTGCCCTTCTAATTATGGCAATTGCATATAACACACATCGGGTACTTGAACTGCTTGAGCGAACAACACCAGACACCGTACATCGCCAGGCGCTCAAAGAGCGTATCATAGAACGCGAAGAAGCCGGATTCAAGAAGTACGGGCGAACAATGGACAGACGCGACTATCAAGAGCGTGACTGGCTTTTGCACCTGCTTGAAGAACTAATGGACGCAGCCCAATACGCAATGCGGGCGAGCGATACCGAACTTGCTAACCACCTCCTGGAGGATGCTTACCGCATCCAAAAGAGGTTAGATGATACAGTTGATTTATGATGCTTTGTAGCCCGGTGCATAGTGTACCGGGCTTTTTTGTTTGCATAAAATGTTGTATATTAGCGGCCAACAAAACACATCAGCATGAACGTACTCATAGTGGCCAACCCAACCAGCGCGGCCACGGATTACTACAGGACTACCGGGCCATTTGTCCGGCTGTCCCAGGCCAACCCCAAAGTAAAGCTGCAAATAGAATATCCTCAAAACGTCAAGTGGCATCACATGTATACCGCTGACGTTTTGTTATTTCAAAGGCCGAACGGTGACGATATACTAACGCTTATCGCAGAGGCTAAACGGATGGGCAAAAAAATAGTCCTGGACATTGACGATTTACTCCACGGGCTTACCGATGCTAACCCCGCTGCAAGGCACTTCAACGCGCCCAACATCCTGGACAGCATGGATAAGGCATTGTCTTTGGGCGACCACCTAATAGTATCCACGCCCTTCTTGATGGACTACTATATGCCGAAATGCAATTGCCCAATTACCGTCGTGCCTAATTGCCCAGACCTTCAAAGTACGCCATTCGTTGATGTTCAAGAGCAGCACAACCCGTTGCGGGTATTTTGGCGGGGAAGCACAACGCATTTACAAGACCTTTATACCATTGAAAAGGTCTGGAACATTATGGGAACCGATAAGAACTACTCGCTGATGTTCATCGGGATTGAAAAGTTTATGCTGCCCTGGTATCAGGGTAATGCGGTATTCGTACCCTGGCAAACCCTATTTCAGCTATTCGAGGGGATGGGCAACAGCGGTATAGACTGGGGTATCTACCCCCTTACCATAGACGATTTCAACCGCTCGAAGTCAAACATATTCGCTATGGAGATGTTGTGCGCAGGTGCGCCTATCCTTGCACCGGAAGGACTGCCCGAGTGGGAACACCCTGGCGTTATCCGCTACAAAAACCCCATGCACTTGCAAGTGCTGTTATCCGACATTCGTACCGGCAAAATAAATAAAGTCAAAGAGGTAGAGGCAGGGCGGCAATGGATCGCCGAACACCGCAACCTAAACAAGCATAACGAAACACGTAACGCAATCCTTAACAACTTATGAAAATAGCAGTAATCATACCCACTATCCGACCAGAACTCTTTGAATCCGAGTTCATGCCCGCCTGGTCAGAGGTGTTCAAGAAAAACAAGGTACACCTGTATGCCGTACACGACGGCGACACGCCCAAAGTGGTGTATCGTAATATGGGCTTAAGCGAAAGGGCGGACGAACTTGAAACGGCCACCTATCCGTTCATATATAACCGTACCGACGCAGTGCGCAATTTGGGCTTTCTGACCGCATTACAGCACGTTAACCCGGATATATACATCAGCCTTGACGATGATGTACTCCCGCACGGCGATACGATACAAAAACACGTCGAAGCCCTGCAAAGCTATGTATCACTGGACTGGATGAACACGGCCAATGAATACCGGATGCGCGGACTGCCTTACAAGATGCCGAAATACCCCGTACTGCTTTCACATGGCACTTGGGCTGGCGTGCCCGACTTCGACGCGGTACAGCAGCTGCAATACCCTGACGTGCGCAACGTTGAAACGCACAATATGCCCATAGCGCGCGGCGCTTACTTCCCGGTGTGCGCCATGAACATGGCATTTCATAAGAGCGTATTGCCCTGGATATATCAAGCCCCTATGGGCAAGAAATTGTTCGAGGCCGACGGATTGCCCCCCATAGACCGCTTCGCCGACATTTGGGGCGGTGTTATCGCAAAGCACGCAATAGACAACATCCTGGGCGGGGCTGCCTGGACAGGCGCGGCGAAGGTGTACCACAAACGTGCCTCCGACGTGTTCACGAACTTGAGAAAGGAAGCCCTGGGGATGGAATTAAATGAGGACTTATGGAAGTGGGCGGGGCGGATATGCCAGGGCTTTGACTATCCTGTTGATTTCCCACCGCATCCGTATATACGGCTATATCACGACCGTCTTATCGAATGGCAAAAAGAAGTGAAAACCTATGGCATTTTTTAAACAACCAAGCTGGAACCAAGCCCCCAGGCATACCGCCGTCGTTATGGGAACGTACAACCGGGGGCATCTACTGATGCAAAGCCTATGGCATTACGTCCGTGTTATGGAGGCAGGCGACTGCCTTGTAATCATTGACGACGGAAGCACGGACAACACCGAGGATGTTGTAAAGTGGTACGCCGAAGGCATGAAAGCCGAAGCAAGCGGCATACATGGCCTGGGCATGAATTGCGACATCTTTTATTTCCGTCTTGAGAAAGAGCCTGGCACATGGCGCGACAGCGCGGAGTTCCTCAACATGGGCATATCCTTTGCGCTCAATGCCCTGCGCTGCCAAAACGTGTTCATCACGCACCCCGAAATCATACCCGGCAAAAACACCATCCACCAGGCAAAGCATCTGGCCAACATGGGGAGCGATCGCCGCGTATGGGTATCCGCTAAGGGATATTACTTGACTATGGAGCAGCAAGCCTACCTCATGGCCAATTGGGAGCAGATGGGCGCTAACCACGACCTTTTGAAAGTGCGCAACATCCCCGGTTTCTATGTTCACCCAGGCGCACCCATAGAAGGACCTGCAGCCGACTACGTGCATACCGCAATGGACAAACACAAAGTTTGGCAATCCTGGATATGGGGAGGCGGTAACCGGATGCTATGGGCGTACCTGGGCGGCGTGAACGAAAGCAAGTTTTGGGGCGTGGTCGACGTTGACCTATTAAACCGCCGCAATGCCCTCAACATGTTGACCGCTACCCCGTCGGATGATACGGCAATGGTAGTGCATCAAAACCACGACGACCCGAACCAAAATGTAGTTACCCCCCGCGACATGGATGCTGTTTTCGCCAATATGCCAAAACGTCCTATGGATGAATACCGCGCATTTCTTGATCCGAAAAGGTGGATGAAATGAACAGGATTGAAAAAGCACAACCACCCCTTTTAGGTTGGGCTGCAGAACCCACGAAGCCCGACGGCTGGAACAGTACGCACCCTATCTTTGCCGAACTTGTTTCCCCGTTGTTCGCCCCCGTGATTATCGAGGTCGGCACATGGCACGGCAAAAGCGCTATCGAAATGGCGAAGCACATGCAAGGACAGGGCAATATCTACTGCGTTGACACGTGGCTGGGCGCACTTGAGTTTTGGACCACCCACCGCGATACGCCCGAACGCGATTTACAACTACGTAGCGGATACCCTCAAGTGTTCTACTACTTCCTTGCATGTATCCGCGATGCAGGCGTACAGGACTTGATTACACCCGTGCCAATGCCGTCCGTGATGGGCGCAAAGTACCTGCAATGGGCGAACGTATCTGCCGACCTTATCTATATTGACGCGTCACATGAATACGAAGATGTAAAGGCCGATATTGAAGCGTACATGCCGCTACTGAAATCCGGTTGCACAATGTTTGGGGATGACTTTAGCGCCTTTGAGGGCGTAGCGCGTGCCGTACGGGAGACTTTCGGGCGCAATGTGCGGATAGTGGATGATAATTTCTGGGTGTTTCAAAAGGGATAGGCATGCCACATCGAAACGAAACACGGGCGAAGGACGTTGAAAAGGTGACCAAACAGAGGTAAAACAGTGAAAAAGACAGACCGCACCGCCAATCTTAAGCCGTTTGTTAAGGGCAAAAGCGGCAACCCCAAAGGACGGCCAAAAATGCCCGACATACGGGAGGCCATGACACAACTATTGGCCGATGAAAAGAACGGCAAAACGGCGTTAGATGCTATCCTGGCACGCCTCCGGCAAATGGCCGTGGACGGCAACCTAAAGGCCGCAGAGATGCTTTTAAACCGCGCGTATGGCCAGCCAAAGCAGCAGATAGACCACACGACGGCAGGGGAAAGCATCAAGCCCCCGGCAACGATAGTCTTTACCAATGGAGATAAAGATTAACAGCGCATATCAAAGCCTATGGCAGCCTAAGACGCGGTATATCCTGCTGACCGGGGGGCGGGGGAGCGCGAAATCGTACTCCCTTGCTCTTTGGGCGTGCGATGCGATAAGCCGACATAAGGACTGGAGGGTATTGTACACCCGCTACACGCTGACCGCTGCCAACATCTCCATTATACCGGAGTTCCGGGCAAAGACCGAACTGTTAGGCATTGACGAAGATATAGAGGCTACCAAGCACTACATACGGCACAAAGGCACAAACAGCGATATTATCTTTTCCGGCATCAAAACAAGCAGCGGCAACCAAACCGCACGCCTCAAGTCCATACCTAAACTCAACGTCTTTATAGTGGATGAGGCAGAGGAGTTCACCGATGAGGCGGCCTTCGATACGATAGATGAAAGCATACGCCGGGAGGATGCGGCAAACATGGTCATTTTGGTGATGAACCCGCAAACGATAGACCATTGGATATACGCACGCTGGTTTGCCGGGCATACTAAGCACATCGACATAGACGGGCATCAAATACCCATCAGCACGCATCCGCAACTAACGCACATTCATACGACGTACCACAGCAGTAGGCAGTACCTAAGTGCGGACTACCTGGGCAATATCGAACGATTGAAAGTAGAGCGCCCCGAAAAATACGCGCATCGTTTCTTAGGTAAGTGGCTGGACAAAGCAGAGGGCGCTATCTTCCAAAATTGGAGGGAGGGCGCGTTCGATACGTCGCTGCCCTACGCCTATGGCCTGGACTTCGGGTATTTCCCGGATCCCCTGGCGATGGTCAAGTGTGCCGTTGATAAAAAGCGCCGCATTATCTACCTGCATGAGGAGATGTATGCAACGCAACTAAGCACCGAGGAGGTCAAACGGCGTGTAAAGGAAATAGCAGGGGGCAAAACAGCGGTGATATGCGACACGTCCGAGCCGCGACTGCTGACTGACATGCAGAACTATCAAATCAATGCGCAAAAGGCAGAGAAAGGACCAGATAGCATACTCAACGGGATACGTGCTATGCAGGACTTTACGATAGTGGTAAGCCCTGAAAGCCACAACGTAAAGCGCGAACTGAACTTATACCAATGGAACGATAAAAAACACAGCGTACCGATGGACGCGCATAACCATAGCGTTGATGCGGCCAGGTACGTGTACACTTTCTTAAGCGCCGGGAGTTCATTCGCGGGTTCCCGCTAAACAAAGACACATGAAAAAGACACAGGCAAAAGACGGGATGAAAGAAGAATTACAGGCGGTGATAGCCGTCGCATACGAGCAAGCACGCGAAATCATGCTAAAGCACCGGGGGCAATGGACAGCCAACGGACGGAGCGCTAATATGGCGTTCCGCGCCCTGGAGGTATCTTGCAGGAAATTGGGCATCCCTACCCCGCCGTTATCCGAGCGCCCCAAAAGCGTTATCCGGTACGATTACAACGCGCAAGAGCAGCCACAGGAGGAACAATCGGCGCAGGACAGGGATATTATCGCCACGTCCGAAAAAAGCCTGCCCAAGTCCCGCAAAGCCCGCCGCAATGATGCTATTTAAATTGGAGAATAGCACGGAGCGCTACGAATGCCCGGAGCGGTGGGAGGATATACCCGCGAGCAAGTTTCTGCATTATGCACAACATATCGCCCCGACCTTTCCCCAGGCATTACAGTCAATGGCCGAACACCATGCCACGATAGCGAAGCACGAGCCGGAGATAAGGCGCTACGAAAAGAAGCACGGCACGGACGCGGCGCAGATTATGGACATGATACGCAACGGCAGCGCACCGAAAAAGACGGCGGCGTACTTCCCCGAAATATACAACGAGTATGCAGCGGCGCAACAACGAGTAAAGCAGTTAGAAAAGAGCATGGGAATCGGTTGGTATGCTAAAACATACCTACCCTACATGGCCGCCACGGTATCGCATTTCACTGGCGTACCTATCGAATCCTGCAACGGCATAGGGGAGCGCTTCATGTTGGTTGGCACGCTTGAGTACTTGTTCGAGGTGATAATGAAAGCCCTACGCACCGAGCCGAAAGACGAAGCAAAGCAAGTGTTCGACATTGCAGGGGAGCGCTATACCCTACCCGACGGGTTAATGAAACGCAGCACGCTGATAGAATTTGCCGAGGCAGCGCAATTCGAGGAGGCTATGCAGACGGTCAAGAACGGCGAATACCTGGCCTTGCTCGACGTGGCAGCCGTGCTGTTAAGACCTCAAGTCGTACCGTATAGCGAAGAACAATACGAGCAAGGGCGAAAGGTATTGGAGGCGCACATGAACATGTACGACCTCTATCAGGTAGGTTTTTTTTTGGGAAGGCAAAGCGAGAGATACGCGAACGCTATCCTGAATTATACGCTGGTGGGGGCAACTCGGGCGATAAACGACTAAGGGAGCGGTTTGGGTGGTATTTGCTCATTAAGCACCTGGCAGAGTGCGGCGTGTTCAACATTGCCGGGCTTACCCCCATAGAAAGCGCGTGCAAGGCTAACCTTTACGAAGCGATGCAGTACTTAGCGGCGAAGGCAGCAGAAGCACAGATCGCCGAAGCGATGCAAAAGCAAAAATAATCCGCATGGGTTTCTAAGCAAAGCCCCGAAAAACAACCAACTTGCACCTTATGGACATCGAAACGCTACACGACAATATACGCACGGCATCCCTGGCAGTCAGCGGGGTGCAATCATTTGCCTTTGGTTGGCCGTCCGACCGGGCGCGGGGCGCTGACCCGCAAAGCGGTGATGTACAATCCTTCCCCCGCGTGTTCATGGCCGTACCCACGATGGTGCAGGACAGCATCCGGCGACAGCGGACGTATAACGTAACGCTGTTTTTCGACGACCTGCAAGGGTACAACAACGACGGGAGCGCCGATGCATCCACGCAATTGGAGCAATGGGCAGCCTTAGAGGGCATGGCGGCTGGGTTCAAAACGCAATGGGATGCGCTCAACCTATCCAATGCACCGGATTACGCTGCCATTACGGGCAATATCAATACCACCTACGACAGCTTTGCAAGCGCGCAACGTCTTTGCAGCGTCGTTGTAACGTTCACCGTAACCACTATGGGCGCATGTTAGATATCAACGAAATATCCCGTATCGCGACCGAGGCAGTAGCCCTGGAATGGCGAAAGCAAGGCCACGAACTGACCGGCCAGGCCGTGCGCAATATATCCACGGTGCAAGTACCATTTGCCGGGGGCATCCGCATTGAGGGCTATGTGCCGGATTATATGGCATATCTCAATGCAGGGATACCAAAGGACAGGATACCATACACCCCCAATAGCGGCGCACCCCGGTCAAAGTATATCGAAGGGCTAAAGGAGTACGCTAAAAAGCGTATGGGGGCAAGCGATAAAGAAGCATTGGGGATCGCTTTTGCCATTGCGTCAAAGCACAAGCGCGAAGGTATGCCCACGCGTGCAAGTGCGCGGTATAGTCAGACTGGTAAGCGCACAGGGTTCATCGAGGTGGCGCTCATGGCAAAGGAGCAGGAGATTGAGCAAGTCATCCGCAAAGGCATGGAGATACTATGGGATACGGAGATAAGGACATTTTTTCAGTCAGTACTTAACAGATAGGCATGGCGTTCACGATATATCCGGATACGGTCAGCACACCCATACACCCGCAATTTATCCGCAATAACCGCACATCAACGGCGGATGCTGAAAACGTTATATGCACCCTATATGCGAACAGTACAGCCGTCGGTACATGGCGCAAGTCCTGGAGTACAAGCGCTGCTGGGTACGACTTTGACATAGACGTCCGTTCTTTCGTGTCGCGTGCCATTGCCCCGTACTCATATCAGAAAACAACGTTCTTTGGCGAACTGACCACGAAGGGTTTTATAGCAAATACGGATGCGTTCACGCCGTACTACCTATACACACAGCTTGAGGTGCGCAACAGCAGCGGCTTTCTTGAAACGGTGTCTGGGAGCGGTGAAACGTCTAATACCTTATACGCCGTCAACGCTGCCACTCCCCTATCTTCTTACACGGTGCGCGAATACTATCAGCCATCGGCCACCGGGGATTTCAAGTTCTTGAGCGATGCACCGAGCGCCCAGGACGTAGGCACGCAAGACGGGTATTTTCTTTCTTACCTGCAACGGGGCACGGATTCGGCTAACTTTATATTTTACAACGCAGCGGGCAGCGAGGTGCGCAACGTTGTGGTCAACTCCGGCAACAATACGAGTGCCGAGGGGATGCGCACAATCAAAGCAGGACCAGCACAGATATTAGGTACTGGTAGCTGGACTATCCGGACAGGCACGTTCCCGACTTCGTTCAACTCCGTGGACTACTATACCGTATCCGTTGGCTATTGGGATAGCAGCGCCTATGTACGTGAAAGCGAAATACGGCGTTTCGACATTGTGCCGAACTGTGCCTGGGAAAAGCGCGTGTTCTTCTTTGGGAAGTACGGGGGCGCGGAGCAATACACATTCAAAGGGCGCATCGAAAAGCAAGACAGGACGACCGGACAGATAGGGCAATTTGCACCCGCATGGGATATTGACACCAACCCACCTATCCAACCATATTCGCGTGGGATAGTCAAGACGGATATGTCAAGTCAGGTAAGTTACGACATTACCGAACCCATGGACAACGAAACGGCGGACTGGTTGCGCTTCTTGAGGCGAAGCCCTGAAGCCTATCTATTAGAGGGCGGGCAATACATACCCATCACGGTCGAGCCGTCGGAGGCCGTTGTTGAGGTCAGCCGCACCGGGCAACAAGATGTAAGGTTTACCCTTGTACTGGCAGCCGAAAACACGCAGGAACTGTGAAAGACATTGCGCTATACATATCCGGGCAACGTGCCGACTTATCGCAAGGGGCAGAACTTGCTATCAGCATCGCCATACAAGGCACACAGCCTGGCAGCATAGCCGGGGCGCACTCATCGCGCACCTTTGAACTCCCTGCAACCAAGACGAACCATGCCATATTTCATCACTTAGACGTAGCGCGAAGCACATCTGATAAGCAAAAGCAGTTATCCGCAACAATCGAAATAAACGGTGTACCCGTCGCATCCGGGCGGATACAAGTAAACACCATCGATCAAGGGTTAGGGGTACACGGGCTACAAACCACGGGCTACAAAGTGGCCTTTTTCGGCAACAATGCGGACTGGTTCAGCGCCATATCCAACACCCTGGTGCGCTCTTTGGGCTGGGGAGATGTTGCCCTAACGAAAGCCAACTACGATAGCCTGGGCAACGCTGACCCGGCGACGCAGGAAACAGTCTTTGCCCTGGTCAAGTGGCGGCAATGGGAACTTGAAACAGCGGTACGATACACCGAGCTAACGCCATGCCTATCCTTTGGACAAATTTTATCAAAGGCTTTTGCAAGCATAGGGTACAAGTTTGAATCATGCTTTGACGTTGAGCCTTTCAACCGTCTAATCGTACCCGTACCACTGCAACTTGACGGCGACCATATCAAGGCCACGGTAAACGCGCAAGCTTCGTTGGCTACACTCGACGTTACAAGCGCGGTTTATACGGATGTTATCTTTGACGATGACAGCACCCCGCCGAACTACGACAACGGCAACAACTACGACACCACGACCGGGGAATACACCGCACCTATCAGCGCCTTGTACAGCGTATCTGTATCTTTCAACGTGCTGTTTGGTACGCTCAACGAAGGACAGAACGAAGTATATATCCTGGTCAATGGCACAATCAAGGAAACGTTAGACTTTGCGACCGTCGGGGCGCAGTTGTTCACATGGAGCGGCAACCTGATAGCGGGCGACGTGGTGACGGTGCAATGGTATCCGAAAGAATACGGGGGCGACCCGCCGGAGGTGTACACATCAGAGTGGACGCTATTTGTTGAGGCCGAAAAAGAAGCCTGGGACTTAGGAGAGACCCTGGAGTATGATTACCTGATTCCTGGCACGTGGTTTGTTAAGGACTTCATAAGCGACGCAACGCGAATATTCAACCTTGCATGGGAGACCGACAACATAGGGCAAACAGTCAGGGCATACCCGAAAGACAAGTATACCGTATCGTACCGGGCAGGGGGCGACGGATCGCCTATCACTGTAACGCGGGATGGGTTCTTCGTAACGACGGACGCGACCGATATAACGCGACGCATAGACGTTATGGAGCGCGGCGAAATGAACATAGACGTTTCGCGGGTGCAAGACCAGGTATTTGCATGGGGCACAGGTGACGTTACGGTTGAGAACATCGAAAAGCGCACCGCATCCAACCTGTATAGCGCGCGTTACAGGTTCCCTACCGACCGATACCCTGCCGGGGGCAATTGGATGTACACATCCTACTTTGCGAAGACATTGCACGTCCTGGACAACGGCATTAGCAGCGGTGGGAAATTGGCACAGATACCCGTCGTGTATGGGGGCGATTACTACGAAGAACCGGACGCAAAGCCCGATTACACGCTGAACCCACGCCTGTTGTACTTCGCAGGACGGCGCACGGGAGACGACGGCTATATCTTGATGTACGACCCCGACACATCGGCAAACGTCGCCTATGACTACCCTATGGCCTTCCAGGTGAATTATCAGGATGCAAGCGGTATAGACTTTAGCCTTTCGTTTGCCGATGAACTGACCAATTTCGGATATGTGCCTAAGGGGTTGTTGAAAACCTTTCATATGCAGGACTTAAAAAGGCAGGAGGTAGGTAAGGAGTTTACCCTATACGCCCTTTGGCCTGAAAACGAAGTAGCTGCATTGTCCTTTAGAAAACCCGTACACGTAGGCGGCGACCGTTATCTGCTGCAAGAGATAGAGGCGTATTCATTGGTACGCAACCGGACGGCGCGCACCAGGCTACTGCTTGATGCGCAACCAACGACGGCGGACTTATCCAAGATAGTAGGTCCTGTATTGCTTGAGGGTGCATCGCCCAACGGGCTAACGCAATTGGGTGCGGTGACGGGCGTGATAGGCCAGGGGCAAACCGTTACGGCATTGCGCTACTATGGCCTATTCGAGAATCAGCAAGGCAACGTCATTACACTGCCCTCAACGTCCGGCGTATTGGCCGCAACCAACCTAAACGTTGCGCTTGAGGTATATCAAAACGGACAGCGCATGATACCGACGGTTCAATACACCGTTACGGGATTGATAGTAACGATTGACAGCGTTTCGCACTACGACGGCGCAACGTACATGATAGTCCTAAAAGATGTGGTGTAATGGAAACGAAATTAGGTTTTTCGATAGAGATATTAGGCGCACAGGACGCGGTAACGGCTGCAGAGGAACTACGCCGAAAGATTACCGAGGTGCAAAAAGCGCTCAAGGCCGCTACAAGCACGGACGATATTTCACGTCTGGGCAAGGAGTTGGTAGACTTGAAGGCGAAGCAGGCCGAGGTAAACAAAGAGGTACGCGAACAAGTGCGCGTAAGGCAGGAGGAGTTGACCAAATCCAACCAGGCCGGGGCTACGTACCGTGAATTGTCCAAACGGTTGAACGACCTACGCCACCGCTATAAAGATATGGCAGCCGCCGAACAAGAGGCCACGCAGGAGGCGCAGGACTTGTTGCAGGAGATTACCCTACTTGACCGCCGCTTAAAGAAGATTGACGCGGACGTAGGGCAATTTCAGCGCAATGTTGGCGGATATACCGAGGCATTATCGCAGTTCTTTCCCCGCATAGGTGGCAGCATCGGAGATGTATCTGACAGTTTGGGCTTCTTGAAAGGGCAAACCGGGGCTTTGGGCAAAGGCTTTGGAGGGTTGTTGGTAGCCTTTACCGCCTTCAATGCCATATCGGACATCTTCGCCGGGCTGAACGAGCAGATTAAGGAGACGCGGCAACTACAAAACGACATCGCGAACCTGACCGGGCAAACGGGCGAAGCCCTGCAACAAGGTGCGGCGCAAAGCAAGGCGATTGCAGAGACGTACAACGAAAGCGCTCAAGAGATAGCCGTCGCCGCTAACACCGTATCGAAGGAGTTAGGAGTAACGTTCACCGAGGCATTGACGTTGGTAGAAGCCGGATTCCGCAAAGGTGCGAACGCTCAAGGGGAGTTCCTGGACATATTGCGCGAATACCCCGCACAGTTCCGCGACGCGGGTGCAAGTGCGGAGGACTTCTTAGCCGTATCTATTGCCGCATCACAGGAGGGGATATACAGCGACAAGGGTTTGGATGCGGTCAAAGAGTTTGGGTTACGTATCCGCGAACAGACGAAGGCCACACGCGACGCATTGCAAAACGCATTGGGAAAGGAGTTCACGGATGAACTGTTCGGCAACATCAACAACGGCAGCGTAACGAGTTCACAAGCCCTGGGTAAAGTAACCACAGCGCTCAAAGAAAGCGGGGTGCAAGGTTCGCAGCTGCAAACCGTAATCGCTGATGTGTTCGGTGGGCCAGGCGAAGATGTAGGGCAACGCTTTTTGTTTACCCTGGGCGAGATACTGAACACCCAAAACGGGATAATCGAAAGCACAAACGAATACCAGGCACAACAAAAAGAGTTATACGAAGCTAACTTAGCGCTCGAAGAAAGCCAAGCGGCGTACAATGAAGCCTTTGCGGACTATTCATTTGAACTTGAGGTGGCGCAAAAGCGAGGCCGGGCGTTCATTAACAACGTTGTGACGGGCTTTTTTAGGTTCTTGAACCAAGCCCCTGCACTTATTCGTAGTGTTGCAGCAGGTATAAAGACGCTGTTTGCCACGGGTTCATTTGCTGAAGCGGGCGTAGAGGCTGGTAAAGTCTATGCGGATGAGGCTAAAAAGATACGCGAAGAAGATAAAAAGCAGCGTAAGCTATTAGCTGACGAAGCGGCAAAGGACGCAGAACGCGAAGCCAACCGCCGCAATCAACAAGCAAAACAATTAGGCGCATCTACTCAAAAGTCATTCGTAGAGGGTAGTATTGCCGCCTTGCAAGCCGAAAAGAACCGATTAGAGCAAGCGCTCGAAAACACCATAGGCGAAGCCGCACAGCGCAGGGTAATCGCATCCATCGCGGCCATTGAAGCCAGGTTAGAACAACAAGTCCAAAACATCGAACGGCTACGCCTGGAGGGTGAACGGGCAGCGGATGCGGGGTTGCGTGCGCCCCTTCCTGGTGTATCTTCGTTGGTGCTGACTAACACCGAGGTGGCACAGGTAAGGACTACTGAAAAGGCCAAAACGGATGCGATATTCGAGCAGGTCAAAAAACGGGCGGAGATACGCCGAAACGAAATCAAGAAGTCAGAGGAAGATGAAAAGGAGCGCAAACAAAAGGTACTTGACCAGATAGGGCAATTTTCGGAGGCAGGCTTTCAGATATTGAGCGCTTTTGCCGCACGCCGTCAAGAACTTGAAAACCGTCGTTTTGACGAAGAAATCAGCAAGACGGAGGCCAATATACAGCGACTTGAGACGCAGGCACAGAACGCATCAGGCATCCGGGCGCGTATCTTGCAAAAGCAGATACAGCAACAACAAGAAGTGTTAAAGCGCCAACAAGAAGAAGCCGACGCAGCACGCCGTAAACGGGCAAAGCAAGAAAAGGCCGTATCCGTGATACAGTCCATTATTTTCGGGGCTTTGGGGGTAAGCCGTGCATTGGCGCAAAGTGGCATAGTTGGGGCAATCGCCGCCGGGGTATTGGCAGCCGCACAAACCGCCACCATCATCGCCCAACCACTGGCCACAGGTGGTATTGTCGGCATATCAGGCAGACGGGTAAACGACAGGCAGAACATACCCTCCCGCGCAAATGGCGATAACGTCCTGGCCACCGTCCGGCGTGGCGAAGTGGTGCTGAATGAAAGGCAACAGTCAGCCCTGGGGGGCGCAAGGACATTCCGCGCAATCGGTGTACCGGGCTTTGCCGAGGGCGGGGCAATCGGAGCGCCCAATATCGCGGCGATCCGTTCCGCATCAGCACCAGGGGGCGATATTGCCGGGCTACTCGTACAACTTGACGCAAAGACGGATGCTATCAATGCACGCATAGACCGCCTAAAGGCTTTCGTAGTGACGGAGGAAATAGCCCGCGACATGCAGGAGGCATCTAATCTCAAAATACAGGCAACGCTATGATAGACCATACCGATCTGATATATCAGCAATCGCTTTCAATCCCTGAAAGCATACGCCCGGACATTGTTACAGCGGTACGCCGCAACGAGGGAAAAATACATTGGGCGCAGGCCGACCTGCAATATATCTTTGATGTGTGGAATCGGTACATGACCCGCGAACCGGAGGATATAGGGTGCAGCGGTTGCAGGACTAAGGTAGTGGGAAAGATGCGGCGTATTGTGGCGGTATGGGAAAGCAGAGGCACGGTATGAGCATAGAAGAAATTGAATGGCTGGAAGTGGTGGATGAGTACGCGCAAAACGTATCGGCGAACATCCCAGGCGACGGGGCACAGTTGGCCGTTAAGCACCTGATAGCCGTCGGGCATATCCGAAAGGAGGTGATAGTGCGGCACATGGCCTTGCTGTGGTATCCGTCGGCATTGGCCGAAAACAGCGGACACATGGCAGCCATTACCGATATAGCCGTAAGGTTGAACGTAAGCGAAAGAACCATTTGGAGCATCATCACCCGACAGGGTAAGAAATAAGCGTTTTCTATCTTTTTGCCTAACTTCCTTATCCGTCGCCCTGGGGCTATCCGTCGCCCTGGGGCTTTTTTATCCGCATAGGTTTCTAAGTATTGACGCGACTATACATGCAACTTTGTGGCATGGCGACGTACAACAACTATCCGCAAAGTGCGGTGAACAACGCTAAGAAAGCATTGAAGTACCGGGATGAAAACGGTACTGGGTGCGGCACGCGTGTTGGGTGGGTACGTGCCAATCAGATAGCGCAACGCGAAAACCTATCAGACGATACCGTAAAGCGCGTGTACTCCTTTTTATCCCGTGCGGCGGTATACAATACCGGGAGTTACACTGACGAAGACGGCAACGAGGTGTGCGGCACTATCATGTACGACGCCTGGGGAGGCGCTTCGATGCTCCGCTGGGCTGAACCGATTGCAAAACGATTAAGAGAGGCTAACAACATGAAAGAAATCAACCTGGAAAACGAAATAGCCGGGTATTCTGCCAACTATATGCGCGAAGAATTGCGCATGGCAGGGGGCGATAACGTCACCCTCCGCATATCCTCACCTGGTGGCAGCGTCCTGGAGGGCTTCGCAATCATGGACGCATTGGCAGCCTATACGGGAGAGGTAACGACGTTCGGCGTTGGCTATGTGGCTTCCATTGCATCGGTCATCCTATTGGCCGGGGATAAAGTTAAAATGGCCGAAAATGCCTTCCTAATGGTGCATAATCCCTGGTCATACACGGAGGGCGATGCGGAGGACTTCAGAAAGCAGGCCGACATCCTGGAAAAAATGGAAATGCAAATCGCCGACGTGTACGCGCAAAGCATTGTGAAGCGCAAAGGCAAAAGCTATAAGTCAGCCTTAGCACTTGCATTGCAGTACATGGATTCAGAAACCTGGTTTACGGCGGAAGAAGCCCTAAAAGCTGGCTTCATTGACGAAGTGGTCAGCAAAGAAGACTACAAGAAAGAGACATTCACGGCGCTTGCACGCTTCGACCGCGTGCCGGAGGCGCTTATTCTTAACTATTCAATCGACAGCAACATGAAAAGCAAAACGATGCTTGAGCGTTTCCTGGCCGTGTTCAACGAGACAGACGAACAAGAGGCAACGACCGCACAGGGCAACGACCCGGTAGCGGATGCACGCAAAACCCTTGAGGATGCGGGCTACATGGTACTTGAACCGGATGCGAAAGCCGAATACGATGAACTCGTAAAGGCCGATGAGCAACTGGAGGAGGTACTCGCGAAGGCCGAGGCGGAAATCACCGCCCTGCGTGCCGAAAACAAAACTTTGAAAGCACAGGCAAAGGCCACCACGGGCGCACCGTCCGGCGGATCGGCCAAAGACGAAAAGCCCCAAGCGCGCAAGGCCGGATGGCAGGAGCGCGAAAAGGTTTTCAGCGCCTTTGCCTCGTTGCTCAAAGACAATCGCTAACCCGAAAAAAGACAAAAGACAATGGCAACAGCTAATGTAAATTCTTTTGTGCAGGGGGCATCCTACGTCACGCAGGAAAGCCTTGCACGCACCAACCCGTATGCAGCCGACGGCAGCGACGCGCAGGCAGTTGAACTGTTTGGCGTAGATGTGTACGGAGACCGCCACAGCATCGCCTTTACCTGGGCAGTAACGACGGCAGGCCGCCGCATCACCTTCACGCCTTCGACGGGCGCAACGACCGCAACGGATTACATCAAGTTCTACGTTACGGACGGCGACGGCAACGAGGCATACTCGACGGGCTTCCAAAGTTCCGCTGCAACCGCCGCACTCGCTGTAACTACGTCGGCACTTGACCCGCGCAAAGACTGGACGGTGGTATTCTCTACCTCCAACAACAGCGGGGCTTCCAAAGTGCAATTCCAGTTCAGCATTGACGAATCGCAAATTATCGGCAACAGTTCCGCGACTGTTTCCTATTCGTTTTAACCGCCAAAATCAAACGACATGGCAACAACTGAATTAGGCCAGTTCGCGGTATCCTATCGCGGTGATCTGGCAAATGAAATCCTCCTGGAACCCGTTTTCTTCGACAGCGAACTGCGTTCCTCGTTCCAGGTTATGCCCAACGTGACGAACCGCCGGAAGATGCAGTTTGTCGAAAAGTTGGAAAACGTGGTACGCAAGTACACGGGTTGCGGCTTTACCCCCATCGGCAATATGTCAGTCTATGACCGCGAAATCGAGGTTCAGCGGATGAAGATCGACATGAAAATCTGCTGGGACGAGTTCAAAGACACGGTTTTCGAGGAACTGCTCAACCAGGGTACACGACTGCCTGACCTGACCGGAACGCAGATTGAGGCTATCCTGATTGGCCGCATCCAACAGGCTTTGCGCCTTGACCTGGAGCGCCTGGCGTTCTTCGGCAATACCGCATCGAATGACCCCAACTATGACAGCGTGAACGGTCTGTGGACGGTGTACTACCCGGAACTGGTCGCTGAAGCACTTTCGCCCCGCACCAATACGGGCAGCGGTTCCGACCTGTCAGCGGGCGACGGCATCGACATCCTGCGGGCGGTCTATGACCAAGCACCCAACGAACTGAAAGCACTCCCGGCGAACCAAAAGGTATTCAACGTGACGCACAGCGTTTACAATCAATACCTGGTTGACATCGAAGAAGGCGGGGGTGCTGATTATGGCCTGCTTACCATGATTAACGGCGTTCAAACGCTGCAATTCCGTGGTATCCCCGTCATGCCTTACCACCGCTGGGACGGCATTCTTACCGCCCTGGGCATAACGAAGCCCCACTACGTCGAATACACGACCCCAAGAAACCGCGTCCTTGCAACGGACATCACCGACCCCGGTACTGACCTGTCTATCTGGTACGACCAGAAAGACGAAGAGGTGTACATGAAGGGGCGCTGGAAAATGGGTGTCAATTACGTTCACCATAGCCTTGTATCCCTGGGCTATTAAAACCGAATAGCTATGGCACTGACACAAGGCAGAGCGAATGTATGCACCACAGGTCTATGCTCCGGCGGCGCGGGTACGTTGTACCTGGCCAACGCGAACGAGGTCGCAAGCGTGACCACGAACGCATCAGGCGCAGCTACGGGCATCATCATGACCAGTACGGCGGCGAACTTCTACGAGTACGAGTTCCGCGATTTCTCCGCCGCGTTCACTGAAACGGGTACGGTTGACCCGATTACGAAAGCCAAGAGCGTTGAGCAGACGTTCACGGGTATTTGGACGTGCCGCAATCAGTCAGACCGCAATATCATCGAGGAAATGGCCTCCAACTCTTGCGGGTTGGTAGCCGTTCACGTCGAGAATACCGGGAAATACTGGGTATGGGGGCATGTTCAAGTGGGTGGAAAGACGCTTTCCGCTACCCTTACGGGCTTCGAGGGGCAATCCGGTACGGTCATCACCGACCCGAACCAGGAGACACTGACCATTACTTGTTCCACGACCGTCAAAGCCATTGAGTTGATGAATGGCGCGACGGTGATGAGCGCACTTGTATGAGGATAAGACCGGGATGCGGGGAGCTGTGCTATGTAGGCGCAGACCCCGCAGGCCGGGGAGGTGTACGGCGCATTGCGCTGTGCAACATGACCGAGGAAGAAATGCGGGGGTGGTTACAAATGGATCACCCCCGCGCTTCGCGGTACATTGACGAAGAAGGGGAAACGCTTGTAATGCCCCCCATCCCGGCCATTGATAACCAACCAGGCGCACCGCTGCCACAACTGCCAACGCATGAGACAGACCAAAACGCAAAGAGCGAAGCAAAGCCCGGAATTTTCGGAAAAACCAAAAAGTGACTTCCTTGCATCCGCTGCTATCTTCCCAGGGCAAACACCCATAGCAGACGACGACCTGTATAACGAGCCTGTAAGACGAAGGATAGACGCAGGGCTGCAATGGGTGCGCTTTTTCGACCAGGACAGCACCTTTCTGAAAGAATTAATGGGGCTTGTTAATTACTCCCCTACCCTTCGCCGTATCATCAACGATAAAACGGATATGGTGGTAGGGGATGGCTTCATTCCCACCCGACAGCGTGCGGGGGTTCAGCTTACCACGACCGAACCGAGCGATTCCCGCATACCTACGACGGTAACATTTCCCCTGGAGGATTACTTAGGTAGCATAAACTTGCACGGGCAAAGCCTGGCAGATGTGCTAAAGGCTGGCGCGTTCGAGTTTGATGCGTTCGGTAATTGCGTGTTCGAGTTGGTACGTGGTACGGTCGCAGGCGAACCGTTTTTCTATGCCTACCACGTACCTATGTGGATGGTGGGGGCACGTAAGGCAGGCGTTGACATGATAGTCAAGTCCATAGGGGTGTACGATACCTGGGAAGAAGTACCGTTAACGTCCGACGGTAAAGCCTTTGAGCGGTGGGGATTCCGCGAAATACCGCTATACCCTACATGGAGCGAAGCAGACGAAACGGGCGTACAACGGTGCGCGATACACCTAAAGACGTATGCACCGGGCTTTCAATACTTT
>OGVY01000021.1_pt1 | contig 25739 bp, 31 predicted proteins | sample 1575871 | NCBI WGS metagenome assembly OGVY01 (sample SAMN07581536, study PRJEB24739) | freshwater metagenome
GAGTTGCCTTCTTTCCAGTTGGAAGTCCTTCAGCGCCACGACTAGATGAAGGTTGAGATTTATCCATTTCATCAATTTCAACTTCTTCACTCTGAAGTTCTTTTTGTGTCGCACCAGCCTTTCTAGCAGCCTCAGCATCTTTAGGATTCTTAGTCTTGTGATACTTTGCAATTAATTCTTTTCGTGTGCCGCCCTGACTTTTTGGATTGTAATCTGTTACCCCAGTGGACTCCTCTACGCTTTCATTCTTTGCTGCTGGTCGTTTATTTTCTTCGTACCAATTCATCAACCATTTAGCCGCATCTTCTGCTTTAGAGAATTCTTGTTTCACAACAACTGATCCGTGTGCCGCTAAAAACTTACCATTCTCATGTTTGAGAATTGTCAAATCATATTTTGGTTCGCCCTTATCGCCCATTGTCACAGTATAAACTGCATCATAAGGTTTCATATTATACTTATTGAAATCAGTTTTTGTTTGGGCGTCTGCCTTTTTAAACTTAGAAAGCATACCTTCAGACAAACCGAATTCTTCATTTTTTGCTTGATGCATAGAATCTAATTGACTGAAGAATGCTTTCTTTTCATCAGGCGATAACTGACCTAATGAAGTAATGCCTTTCTTTTTCATCAAGGCTTTTACTTTCATCTGATATTCAGTTTCTTCAGTTTGAATCTTCTTGACCGCATCAAGTAATGATTCTGGCAAACCAAATTTGCTTGACATTTTATCCATTATAGTTCCTCTCTAATTTCTAAAACTAAGTTTCCGTTACCTTTTAAAATTCTGTGATACTGCATAGCCTTGATAAAATAAACTTTGCCCACTTCTAACTTTACTGGCAGTTCATTATCGCTCTGCAACTCCCAACCATCTGATTCTATTACTCTGACATGGCGATCTTTACGATCACGATGCCAAACAAGTTCGTTATCGTCAACCGATTCAAAAAATGTTCTCTTTTTTACTCCGTCAAACCAAATTTCATTATATGGATTCATATTTCTCTACCAAAAAAAGTTTCCGCCACCGGAAAGTCCCAATTGTTTTGCATATCTTGGTGTATTGCACGCCCAATATGCCGCAGTTGTTTTGTCTTTTTGCATATCGCATTGGTGACGGGCTGCAAAAGATTTTCTTGCTTCTGGATCATCTAACTTTACTGACAATCCTGTAGTATCTCCCCATGTGACTTTCTTAATGCCACCGTTCGGATTACGAACATAAACATAAAACTTTTTAGGTCCACCACGCTTTGGTTTGTTCAATGGCGGATCTTTATCTTCATCCTCTTCTTCCATAATCATTGGGCAATCAAGTGGTACAGGCTGCCCTTCTTCAGTGAATGCAAACTTACCTATTTCGGTTTCTTCAATTAAAGACCTGTCTAAACCTTCAAGTTCCAACTTGCCTTCGTTATAGAGTTTTCTTGCTTCGCGATACAGTTTGAAATACATTTCAGAACCAACGCGATATACATTTTCTGTGAGAGATACTTTGTTATCAAGATGCCAATCAATTGCTTCATGAACATCATGCGCTCTCTTAATTTTTTCTACGTTTTGCTTAAACAAATTGTTTAAAGTGCTATGGCTGGCAACTTGAATTTCAGGTGTTTGTCCTGGTGTATCGCTTGCATATTTCTTACGCAACTCATCGGTGCCCCATTCTAGTGTTTCGGCAAACTGTGCAAATGCTTCGTTTTTGCTACTGCCTTTTGCTTTTGCGGCTAGATCACTATCTGCACCGCCCCAAGTTCCTTTACCTTTCGTAATGAATGAATTCACTCGCGCAAATGCCCATTGCTGTGGTGTTGTGCCTGGACGATGCCCACCTTGCCATGCGGCCATACCTCTGTCATAAACTTTCTTTAGAATGCTATACGCAATGCCAGACTTCTCTGCTTTCTTTTTCAGACCTTCGATTTCTTCATGTAGAACGTGATAGATTTCATGAAGTTCTTCGCCCATTTCTTCTTTAGACATATCGGATAATGCTTCATAAACATCTGTATCACTAAATTCAAATTCTGATTCATTTTCATAGTCTGAATCAAAATCTTCTTCGTCATCATTGTAATCATAATCATCTTCAAATTCAAGATAGTCTGTTACAGATTCGATATAGTCAACTGCTTTTGTAATCTTAGAAAGAACCCATGCTTCTGGTTCTTCATCCATTTCTGAAAGAATATCAAGTAAATATTCTGCATCTTGTATTAGATTTGCAACTTCAATTTGAGCCATTTCAAGACCGTCGAATTCTTCATAATCATCATACTCACCCTTTTCTAAAATCTGAACCGCAGATTCATTGAATTCTTTGCCGAGTAATTTCATTCCAGTTGCACCTTGAACAAGTGCCCATGCTCTTTTGTAATCTTTCGTCACAAGAAGTTTTTGAAACATTTCAATATGTTCTTTACTTGCTACTTTATAAAATTTAGCAAGTTCTATAATACCTATATTACCAACATACGTTGCTTCGCGAAGTTCTTCGTATTGTTCTTTTCTCAATGATGATTTTGCAAGATTGAATAATTGATCTTGGCTTGTTACCATGTCAAGCAAGGTAGACAAGAGATTTTGCGTTGCCTGTCTCTCATTGTTTGATAGAGCATCACCCGATTCAATTTTCTGCATTGCTTTCTTAATTGTAGATAGCAATGTCTTGTCGGCAAGACCAAGGCGAACCAATTGATCCAAGCGAGAAAATTCTTTCTTACCAATTTCTTCTCCAAACATTTGCTTGAATTTTAGAGTGTGCTTAGACTGAGGCATACCTTTTTCTCTTGCCTCTTTATCTCCTGGCGCGTCTGCGTATGCAGACTTATCGGAGTCTGACTTAGGTCCCATACGTTTGAAATGTGCATCGCGTCTTTCTTTTGTTTCTTTGTCTAGACCTTTATAATATTTGGATGGCTGAGTTCCTTCTTTACCTCCAACATGCGTATCTTGCGGAAGTTGTGGTTTTTCAAAAAGATTTGTAAACTTAAAATTCAATGATTCTGTTTGTGCCATATTTTGTCTACGTTGTACCTCTCTACGTTTCACTTGAGGTAATAAACGAGAACCAATTTTACCAATTACACCTTTCATTGCTTCAATCTTTTTATCGATTGAAATTTTCTGTGATGGTGACAATGTTTGATATGCTTTACCTCCACCAATTCTACGTTTTAAAAATGTAACTGCTTGTCTTCTTGCTCTCTTGGTGAGAGTAGGTTGGCTAGCGAAACGCTTCATGGCGCGTTCTCTTGCTCTCAGCATTTTCGCTCTTAGGCGTCTTACCTGCATTGCGCGTTTGCGGCGCCCTTGCAATGAGAGTGCTTCATCCATTTCTAACTCCTCTTTTAATCCACCGATATACTTATCTAATAACTTTTTAACCTTTGCTGGATTACTTGCTTTTGGATACAAATCATCTACAATCTCTTCTCTCTTAGCATCATCTGCATCAGAATACATCTTACGAACCTGACTACCAGAGAATACTTCTTGTCCAGCAACAGAAAAATCTTTCTTCTTTGTAACAAAAATGTAACCATGTCCTGTCTTAGGATCAAATGGCTTACAGTCCTTTAGATTCTTGAACGGTTGATAATATGCTGGCGAACCGTCTTTCTTAGTGTACTTGACTGGATCGCGTTCACTTCGCACAAGAATCAAAATGTCTTTTTCGGGATCATACTTTCGTAGAATCTCATCTGGATTTACAGGTTGTCTTACCTGAACGAAATCGTCCCTAACGCCTGCTTGTTGTGCTAGGAATTTTTTGTCTGAAAAAGGAATTGGTCTTACTTTTGTATCGTTGCTTGATGCAACGTAGAAGTCGGCAGATGGAAAAGCGCGTTTGGCTTCCTCATAACTGCTCATATGACCTTGATGAAACGGCTGAAATCCGCCGCCATAAACAACTATAACTTTTTTCATTCGGAGTTTTCCTTAGACTTATCCTTTACAGGTTTGCCGTAGCCTAACTGCACATACTCATTATTTATAAAATTTTATTTTGCAATTACAAATCTTCCAGAATTTTCGGTTCTTGAAGTAACATATTCAAACATAATTCGAATGAAATCATCAATTTCTGCTTTTGATTTTTTATCTGTTCTTGAAAACCAGTCTTTTATAATTGGCATAACTCTATTAATGATAGAGATTGCACTAATTTCGCCTCGCTTATGATCAAACCTTTTTGAATCCATTGATTGCTTTAATTTTTCAATCGGAGCCATTTGCTCCAAATATTCTTTTTCGCCATCGGTATATTCTTTTAAAAGTTTAATCGCAGTTTGTTTATCAACAAATCCTAATAACTCACAGAAAATTTTCATTGAACCAATTGATCCTCCTCTTGCCTCTGCGCCACCGCCAATAAATTCTATAACAAATCTTTTTGCTGAAGGATCATGTCTTAACTTTATTTCTCCATCATTGTTTAAAATAATTCGAATATCTCTAGTCTCACCCTTTTTAGGAAATTCGACTGGTTTATAAGGCTTCCAGTTTGTAACTGACTTAAATGAAATTTGACTAAGATATTTTAATTCATCTTCTCTATTGAAATTTACTTTAACTAATTCTACCGAAGAGGTAGTTTTTTTGAGAGACAATGGTAATAAATCTCCACTGTCAATTAAATTTGCAGTTAAAGTATTAAGATGTGTGAAATTATATGCACCTGGATTTGCAGTTCTTAAATCTTCTACAATTACCTCGCGAGCCCTTTTACTTGCCAAATAAATGTCAGCAGGATTCCATTTATTGATATTACCAAAAGAAGCCTGTTTCTTCTTAGTAATTGGTGCTTTGTTTGCGATTGTGAATAATTTTTGAATGTTTCCCATAATTTCATCATCGCCTCTAAAATAATAGATATTTTCATATCCTTTCAGTTTAATTTTATAATTTTTATCTATATTTGTAATATCTTCAATGAGTTTTTTGGCAATTAAAACAGAAGATTTGTACCAATCTACATTGCTAATTAAGAAATTTTCTATATCTTTTAATGTAACTCCTGGAGTAAAAATTCTTTTAAAAGAATCTTCTACTAGACTTTCGTTTTTAGATTTAAAATCAACATAAGTTGGAAATACCTTTAAATCTAAAATTTTGTTACTGTTGCTTGCCCCTAAATTATCCGATATCGAACAAAATAGTGCCTGTGAAGATTCTGCAAGTGCGGTTTTATCTGCCATTATTTTCTCCTATAAATGTGCATCATTACCATAATTTTTTGTTTTTTTCTTATACATAAAGGTGTAGCCTTTCAATGATCACCTTTGCCAACCTTTTATAACATCCGGCGAAAAGTTAGCATAACTGAATCTTAATCTGTCAACCAGTTTGACTGCATTTCCAGATAGTTTATCAATTGCAACATACCCCTCAACACCAGTTACTTCGTATCCATTCTTTGTCAATAAGAATGTATCAAGCGTTTTTACTTCATCTAATTTGCTTATCAGAATCAACTTTGCTTCAGCAAGTAAATTCATCAAGGTAAAGATATTTTCTAACTGTGCTTTGTTTCTTGTATTGAAAAATTTCAATGCATCTTTCTTTTTTGCTTCCCATTCTGTTTTTGACTTTGCAGTTTTCTTTGAAGCGATCTCTTTATCGTAGTGTGCTTCAATGAATTCAATCAGTTCAGCAACATGACTTTTTACATTTTTGATTTTTAATTGATTTCTGACTTTTGTATTGTTAAAAGTTTTGATTTTTTCGCGTAGTTCATCATTATTTGAAATAAAATTCAATATTTTTGCGTCTAGTTTATAAAAAATTTTGCCTGCATCAGAAAGTATGGATGTAACTCTATCTGTTTCTTCTTTTGTCAATGTTGCTTTACCTGAAACATCTTTATAGTCTACATCTGTAGACCAAACTCTGTTTGTTTTTTTAATTGAACCTAAAATATTCTTACCAAAGACCGCTTTCATTGTTTCAAATGAATCGCCTTCATAAAAGGTATGCCATGCGATGCCAATTTGTGCGGATTTGATCTCTTTTGCAAGTTCGCTTTCTTCTGGGATTGCATAAACAAGTGTGTTTGGATGAAAGGTAATGTACTTTTCGCCATCAATTGTTGCAGATTTTAAATCAGACTGAGTAAAAAGTAGATCGCCCTGAATGACACCTTTAATTCCAAGTGCTGGAAGTTCCTTTAAACATGCTTTGAGTTTTTCTGCAAGGTCACCTGAAGTGTCCGCATCGATTTCTGCGTTAGTTTTATAAATTTTTGGATTTTTATTGAAGACGCCTTTCTTTGCAACAAAGAATTTTTTGTCTGTAGGATCTTCTCCTGCAAAAATTGCAGGTGCGCCATCCCATTTGACGGTAACGAATATTTTACTTTCTGTGTGACCGGCAAGCATATCACGCACCGCTCTAAGTGCATTGATACTTTTTCTTGTACCATTTACGCCACCATTGAGAACATCATCTTCTGCATGTTCCATGTGTGTATTTTTTTGTTCCGCAAGGAATTCTTTGAATTTGAGCATAAAAAAAGCCTATCGTTATGATAGGCTATTTATAATTTTTAAGTAGTATATTAACGGCGCATCGATGCTTGGTCTTGTGCCTCTTCTTTTGAAAAGATAGGTACTGCGTTAGATTTGTGTAAAGTACCAATACCTAATAACTTGTCACCAGTATAAACTTTTTTTTCTGACTTGGTAGTATTACCAGCAAAAGAATTTAATGATGGATATTGAGGCGTTTCTCTACGATAAGGTTCTTGCTTGGGTTGATATGCAACAAAAGTCTTTTTTGTTTGTTTTTTATTAGGATCAACACCATGAGACTTTAGCCACGCATCATATTCTGCCTTTTGTTTTTGCCAGCCAGGTTTTTTCTTTTCTTTAGATTTGCCAATATAGGTGTGTATGATCATGATAGTTATACTGAGTGTGTGAAACTACAGTATAACAGACTATCATAATATTGTCAAATGCTTTATCCGTGACTGTCGTTTTTACCCAACACAACAACACCGCCAGCATTGTCTTTTAAAATGATAAACTTTAAAACATCAATACCATTTGCCGTGCCGCCTGGTGCGGTGTTTCCTGCCCACATAAACGTAGTTGGTGCGCTTCCATCACAAGTAATTGTATTTGCTACATAAGGAGTGGCACCCTGTTGAATTGCAAGGCGTACTTCAGTGGCAACATTATTGTTTGCCGAAACTCCCACAAAATTAGCAGTAATGTTTGCACTCAAATTGGTCTGATAAAAAAACTTTCCTGCCGTTAAATTATAATTAATTGTACTCGCAGGAGTACTATTTCTTGTAACTACATCGTAAGAAGTTTTAAATGTTGTATTTGATACAGTTACATTGTTTGCGGTAGTCCAAGCAGAGTTTGCAGTAGAATATGCGACATTCGCGGTTGTCCATGCAGAATTAGCAATTGTTACGATATTATTTGTTGTATTTGATGTAATGGTATCAACAACAATGTCTCCGTTACCATTTTCAAGATTATTCACCTTGAGAATAACTTCGTTGATTATTGTTCTCCATTCATTGAATGTATTTGCTAATTCCAAATTTGCAGTCGGCATTTTATACCCCTATAGTAAGATTTTACCTACTATTTATGCATTTTAAAAGTTAAATCGTCTGACCAAGATAATCTAATTTCGTCAGTATTGTAAAAACCGTATACAGGTTGGCCCGCGCCATAATTGCCTAGGTTAATTGTTTCGGATAAACTAGGAGGAAAATCTCCTGCCATAGTTCCATTGTATCCAAAATGGAGATGTGTATCTAAAATTTGCTTATCTACAAAATCTAGATTGCCAGGCCTACACTCATATCCGCATCCCAAAAGAAATTCTTTCATCTTTGACAAGACGATATTAATATCTGCGGCAGTAAATTCTACGGTAGTTTTGTCACCGTTAACATAGTCTTCGCCAATTAAAGTAAATTTCATACTTTGAACCCCTCAAATTTTCGTTGTTTGTCTCTTCTTCCGAAGTCTGATTTATCGAAAAGTGGTTTGTCTTCTTCTAAAGGTTGCCCACTATCATGAATATGATTTTGTGCAGATTGTTCACAATCATACAGTTTCATCTTTGCTTTATCAACGCCAATTACAAATCGTTTGTTTGTATCTGGATTGCTATAACGATTCTTCAACTGCTTAACAAGTATCTGATTCAAATCAGCAAGTTCTTCAGTAGTAATTAGAGCAATCATAAAGTCTGCGGTTGCAGGCAGACCAAACGATTCTGAAGTGTCTGTAATTTCAACATCGGAGTTGGAGTAACCACCGCGGGTTGTTTGTGTAGCAGAAATAACAGGCACTTTATATTCGACCGCAAGCCCACGCAACTCCTCTGCAATTGCCTTAATGTATGAGTATGAATTGACATTGCCACCATGACGCATTCTAGCCGATGCACAAATATTCAAGTAATCGATATAGATGATATCAGGAACAAATTGTCTCTTCAGTTTAAGTTCGTTAAGCAAATGTTTGAAGTGAGTTACATTCGCGCTTGCGGTCGGATATTCTTTGATGATTAAACGACCTAGCGTTTTTTCTTTTAGTCTTTCAATCTTTTTTATGTATGAATCTTTAGGTAATGAAATAAGTTTATCAATGTCAACATTCAAAAGATTCGCATCAATACGTTCTGCAATTCTCTCTTCGGCCATTTCAAGTGTAATGTACAGTACATTTTTGCCCAAAGATAAATTTGATGCGGCACAATGACACATGAACATCGATTTGCCGACACCAGTGCCCGCAAGAATGATGTTTAGTGTTTTCTCTGGGAGTCCACCTTTTGTAATCCTGTTAAGGTAGTCGAGATCGAAAGGTATGCGCTTCTCAACTTTATGATAGAAATCATACCGATTCGATGCATCATCAAGAAAATCATGGCCAACATGGTTATCAAAAGAAACGGCAAGTGCATCAGATAGAATAGTAGGTATTGCGCCTTTGTCATATTTACTCTTTCCATTATGATCTAGAATTTGAATTGATTCCATGATAGCATTATAAATTGCTTTCTCTTGGCAAAATTTTTCTGTTTGATCAACAAGCCATGCGGTGTCTTTTTTGTCAAACTCTGAGGTGTTGAGTTCGATTAGTAAACTTGAAACTTTCTTATGTTGATCGCCAGATAGGTTTGTGCGCTTGTCAACTTCAATTACAATTGCTTCATGCGTTGGAAGACTATTGTACTTGGTTATGTAATCACGAATTTCTTCATATACAATTTTTTCAGAATGATCTGAAAAGTAATCACCAGAAAGGAACGGAAGAATCTTTCGAGTATACTCATCATCATTCAGTAGGTGTTTCAGTATTTTCTTTTCTACGTTCATCATTATATTGTTTCTCTGCCTCGCTTAGACTATGTTCTAAAAGTGAGTTCATGACTAGTCCCAATACTTCTTCGAATTCTTGATTACCTTCTAGCGATGGATCATTATGTACTGTGTAGTCAAATGAAATTGATGCAGTATTTTCTTCTTCATCTTCTTTGACATTGATTGAACCAAAGGTAAATTCTGTATCTTTATAATTACCCGTAAGAATTTCAATGCTTGCTAAATCATGCTCTTTTTTGTATGTATAAAGTCTATCAGTAATTCTATAATCCACTCCATATTTCATGCTTCTTCCTCCAAAGGTTCTTCAGTAGAGGATCCAATACTATCTTGTCCATATAAGAATTCTCTTTTACATGCTTCATCGATTGCATCAAGGACCTCTTTTGTAAAATATTTCTCAGGTTCTTCGTTGATTGCCTTACCAAAAACTTTTGAACCATCAGGCAATTCGTATCTTGTAGATACTTTCTTGATTATATCATACTTTTCTGCAATGTCAAGCAAACCATAGTAACGATCAAGACCTGTGCTATAAGTAATTTTTACTTCAACTTGAGAGTTTTCTTTTGTGAGGCGAGATTTGACAAGTTTGCCTTTGACGATGTTACCAATTACTTCGGTGCCATCTTTATCTTTCTTCTTTGACAAGAATACAATTGTTGATGCGGTGTACTTAAGACCAGAACCACCAGACATTTCTTTTGTTGGAATGTATGCACCAACCACATCGTACACATGATTAGTCACAAGCAACGGCACACCAATCTTTGCAAGTTTCAGATTGAGTACACGGAATGTTGCTTTGAGAATAGAAGCCTTTGTCATGTCTTTGGTTTCTTTACCCTCTGCGGTATCTTCAATTTCTTTTGTAGAAGACAACTGCCCAAGAGAATCTAAAACCATCATCATTGGCTTGCGCTTTGCTTCTGATTGTGCAGAATATTTTTCAATGATCTGTAATGCGGTGTGGCGAAACTTTTGAATTGTATCAGGTTCAGAGATGACAACTCGTTTAGTATCTACGCCTCTTTGTTCCATCATAGATTTTGTAACTGCGGCTTCAGTATCAAAATAGATAACACCACCTTCTGGATTTGCTTCTAAAAACTGCTTGACGATTCCAAGCACAAAGAATGTTTTACCTGTTGCCGATTCACCTGCAAAGGCGGTGACTTTATTGTTTGGCACTCCGCCGTATATACTTCCACTAAGCAAAGCGTTGAGAGCGTATGAGCCAGTATCAATGCAGCCGCTAAATTCAGCAGAAGCGCCACCGTCAGCCAAAATTTTAGTGTCTTCATCCTTTAACTGCTCCACTAAATCATTAAAAAAACTACCCATAATTAATCTCCAAATTTTGTAACATTTCTAAGTTTTTCTTCATCCATTGCAATTGGTTCTACCGTTGTAACACCAGACTTATGAATTTTATAAGTATGATTCGCCGCAACTAAAAGCAAAATTGCAAGTGGGTCAAACACACATATTAACACAATTATGATCAGTTGTACAGCCTTTTCGATTGTATCAAAATCATTCTTACCATAAATCAACTCAGCAACATATCTAATTGCACCAATTTCAGCATTGCCTTTATTCTTTTCTACTTTGAGTGGTAGAATTTCTTTGGTTAAATTCTCAATCTTATTCTGCGTATCTGAAATCTGTCTCTCCAATTTCTGATTGGGTTGAGCATATCCAGCAGATTGCTTAAGTAGAATCTCCAGTCTATTTTTTTCAATAGAAAGTCTCTCGTTAAGGTTGTCGATTCTTGTAGAATTGGTAACATAATCCACACCTGAACCAGAATGAGACTGGGACAAATAACCAAAAATGCCAAGACTAGTAATGACACTAAGAATGATAACAGTAGCAGTGAAATAAACCCGGAGAGTAATGTGAATACTGTGCCAATAACGATAGAGAAAAGATGCCGTAACAAGTTTGCCCAGTTCAAGTGAACCTCCCATGATTGCAATTGCGATAGGACTTGCAGTAAAAATTGAGACTAAACCCACAATGGAAAAGTATGCCGCTACCGCAGATATGCCTATGGCGGCAATGAATAATAGAATCGCGAACATCATCGTGTTAGTGCTAATACTTTATTGATTTGCTCTTGAATTTTATCTTTGCGATTTGGCCAATAAATGTATTCTTTTTCAGGATTTTTCATTAGATTAACTAGCAAAGGCACAATTAATTCTTCTAGAGACTTGAGTTTTGCGCCCGATTCTTGTTGCAGTTTAACTCTTTCTGCATCAAGTCCTAACTTGTTATCGTTATACAAATTTAAAATGGTGTCTATTTTATTTTCCAGTCTAGCGATTCCTTCTGCGGATGCGCCAACTGTTTCTCTAATAACTTCTGTCTCAAATGTATTTGGATCGTATGTGGGTGTAAGTTCGCTTTCATCGATTGCGGTGAATCCAAAATCTTCCTGTGATCTTGGAATTAAATACTCTTGTGGTATAGTACTCATGTGAAAAATCCTCTTAGTGATGCAACTGGTTCGGCACTCCAACCAAAAGTGTTCACAATAATTTTCAATGGTTCTAGATATGCCTTTTCAAATTGTGTATCGTAGTCGATATACTTCTCCAGATTAAATTCTTTTGGTAGAACATTTAAGACGGATAACACATTCTCATGTGTAGGATTAGGCATTTTCATATAGCAAAACTTAATCTTATCACCGTCTTTGATTGCCTGATATTTTTTGGTTAACTTTCTATCTGTAAGTAGTTTATTATATATCACTGCACCACGAACATGAATCGGTGTGCCTTTCTGATAAACATCAGACTTACTTTCATATTTAGTGAGTTCAGAAACACCTCTTGGAAATGCTACATCTTCAAATGGTAACTTTGAAAATTCATCTTTGAATGCTTGATTGAATGCATGAAACTCTGCCTCTGTACCTTTCATAACAACCTTTAATGCCTCTTTAATTTTCTCTCTACATGATCCTGGTGTGGAAGATTTTACCGCTTCAATGCCAGACATTTTGAGTTTAGGTTCATTATAACGAACGCCTTCAGAGTCCCACACATTGAGAATGTATCTCTTCTTGGCAGTCCAAATACCCGTGTTTGCAATGACCTCACGTTTCATAAACATCTTTTGATCATATGCATTCATGTAGTTTGCAAGTTCTTCATACGCCTTGTCGATAAAAGGTTCAATCTTTTCCGCGCAGGCCTTGTCGATGAAATCAACAATTTTCTCTTCTTTGATATTCTTCGATCCGTAGACCATATCAACCAACGGACCAAGATGAAGGTATACAGAATCCGTATCCGATGCAATAACATAATCTACATCCTGTGTTTTCAATAGTTTATTCATATATGTATTCAATTTGTCGCCAATCCAACGAATTGAAAGTTGACCAGAAAATGTAATTGCCTCTGCTTGTCGCAGGTCAAAGAATCTAAAGTACTCGTTGCCTAACGCACCATAAGCGGAATTCAATTGAACCTTCTTTGCAAGTTGAAGGTTCTTGTATCTAGAAATTTCGTTTTCTAGTTGCTTTTTTCGTTTAAGTAGTTCTGTTTTTTCAGACATAATGAAAGTATGTGCTTAAAATATATTTTCGTTTTTCAGTTGGCATAATTCCTTCATGCGGAAACATCCACATAGGAGGAAACACTAACATTTTACCTTGTTTCGCTTCAATTGTCAAATCGCCCACATTCTTTGGCATGTAAAATTTAGTGCCTGCTTCGCTATCGTTTAGATAGCATAAGAATGCAAGATACCGTGTGCATGATTCTGCACTTGATGCATCAGCATGTAAAGGAAAACTATGCTTGTTTGGTTCATATCGTTTGATGCGAAAGCCTTCTATGCGTCTGCGTTGTGGCATCATTCTGTACGGATCGTATTGTGCGCTATAGTGTTCTCCTATACGCTTTACAACATCAATCAAACCTTCGCATTCATCTTGCCATTGACCAATCTCTAATTGAATGAACATATCATGACTTTGATCTTTTTTCTCTTCGGCATCAAAACGATGAATCAAATGCTCACAAAACTCTGGTGGTAAAACCCCTTCGTATTCTTGTATCATTTTAAATCCTTTAACTGTGCATTCACTTTCTCTAGTTCTTTCTGTGCTTCAATCATCTTCTTTTTATATAGAACACGATCATCATACATTCTTTGCATCATCTCAGGCAGAAAGCCTTGCACATCTTTACGGAAGTAGTGACCATTGGCAGCCATAACATATTCGCTATTCTGTTCATATTTTCTGTTCAGCAAATCTTCAATAGTTACATTAGCATGTTTACCATTGACAATTGTTTCAGGCGAAACATTGTATTGCATAATCAAGTGTGGGTAAAGACTGTTCAAGTCAAACGACACAACCCAATCATACTTGCCGGGTTTAGGTTCTTTAACATACGCACCCTCATACTTTTCATTCTTGCTGGTACTTTTCTTTTGCGGAACGACAATGCTTTTCTTCCACAATGCATTGTGCGTCAATGTATCCCACATGCGTACCTGCGTGAACACATCGGTGAGATTTACCTTTGCATCATATGCGAGTGCAAGTACCATGTCAATGAATTTCATTTTTTCATCGAGGCGGCCGACAAGTTCCACATCTTTGATGTTATAGTCAATAAATTTTTGATAGTCGAGTTTATACAGTTGATGCAGGGTTTCATATTCAGAATAGCCTAACTTCTTTTCGCCTAGTTCAATGTATGCGATGTGATCCAGGCGAAATGATTCTTGTTGCGAGTAAGTAAATTTCTTGTACAGTTCCAAGTAATCTAGAATGGATATGCCAACTAGATCAAATGCGGTCTGTTGTTTGTTGTGAATTGTAGTCGTTCTTTCGCCAATGAGTTTATACGGAGAAAGGCGTTTTGCCGCACTCTCGCCCATCAGACGCATGATGCGATTGTAGATATACGGGATATCAAAAAATTGAATGTTCCAACCAGTGACGATATCGATATTGAATCGTTCCCATAGTTCTAGAAATTTGTGAATGAGTTTTGATTCATCTTCACATTTGATATATGTCACATCGGTTCTGGTATTGTTATAATCACCACATCCCAGCACATGAAAGTGTCCATTCATTTCAATGGTGATTGCAGTAATTGGTTCGCTTGCTTTGTCTGGTTCTGGAAAGCCATTCTCTGAACCAACCTCGATATCAAGATTTGCAATGCGAATCAATTCTCTGTCATAATGCACTTCATCTGGATATTGTTCGTTGATGAAAACATAAGGATAGTTTGTAGAACCATAGATAGGAAAGTTCTGCACATCTTCATATCGTTTAACAAATTCGCCAGCATCACGCATCGTGCCCATCTCTACGGGCGACACATAGTAACCTTCCAATGTGCGAAATTCAGTTTCTTCTTTTGCTGGAACAAAAAGAGTTGGATTGTATTCTACCTTCCTAGAAAAACGCTTGCCATTTTCATAGCCGCGTTCTAGGATGTAGTTTCCTTGTCTGGTAAAGTGTGTGTAAAATTTCATCTAACTACCGGTGATTGTTGAGCAATTACGATTCCTGATCCAAATATCTCATTATACTTGTTTAGAATCTTAATGTCAACACCAGTAGTAAATAAAACGTGTGAATCTTTGATGGTAACAGACTTTGTATCAGAGAACAACAACCATGGTTGCATGTTCAATGTGACTTGTCCTGTTTGAGTTGGTATAAGTCCAATCGCACATGGATTTTTAATGGCGTGAGTTCCGCTTGCGCTCTCTTGTACTTCACCAACAATTTCTTCACCGGTTGTCAAACGAAAAAGTTTAATGTTATTCATAATATCTCCAAATAAATGGGGGCCGAAGCCCCCAATGATGATTACTTAGGTTGATTAAATCTTTCAGGATAGTTCAATCGTTCCCATTCTTCATCGGTTACAGGCCACCAGTTAGTCATAGATACCCCTTAGCCCTTAAGTCTTCTTGTCTTTTCTTAAGATCAGCGGCATCTACAGATTGTGCAAGATAATTTTCTGTATACCATTGTGCATGGCCATACAATTTATATCTTTTTGCTTGTGTGAGACCCTCTAGTATTCCTAAGAATACTTCCTTGATTGTATTCCACATGATTGCACCGATTACAGGTCGCGATCTTCTGGATCTTCAGTCAAGAGTTGGCGCTTTGAAGTTTTTCCTTCGGCCTCTTTAACTTCAATTTTCTTTGGCTTCTTGTGTTCTGGAATGATACGCTCAAGAGCGATTTTCAACATGCCATTTACAAGAGATGCATCATTGATTTCAATTTTGTCATCTAGTGCAAAAGTGCGAGTGAATGCACGATTTGCAATGCCTTTGAAAAGGAAGTTATCGCCATCGTCAGTAGAATTGCCGGTAACGATAAGTTTGTTATCCTCAAATGTGATTTCAATATCTTGCTTTGCAAAGCCTGCTACAGCAATTTCGATAGAGTAGGTGTTGTCACCAGTCTTACGGATATTGTATGGAGGATAGTTAGGAATGCTCTTAGTCAAGTCATCATGCATTTTAGCAAGACGATTGTATGTGTCATCGAATCCAACAAAGAATTTGTCAAAGTCTTTAAGAGCAGAAGGTAGTTGTGGTACAAATGTCATAGTAGTTCTCCTTAATTAAGCGAGTTAAAATTAAAATGCTACCCCGAAGGCGTAGCGATTCGGCAGATTTAACTAGGATGCCAGCCTAGTTCATATCCCAAGGGTCCCAAGGGATATGATTATTTATACCTTAAGCCTGCCCAATCATGCGGCGAGATACAAAATAAGTAGTGCGACCTTCAGTATTTAGACCCTTACGGACCTTAAAACCTAGTCGGCGAAGATCAGACATTCTTGCGCGAAGGTTTTTAATACCAAACAATGCGCGAGCCTGTGGTGCGCTCAGTCCACGATTGGTGCCGCGAAGATAAGAAACAAGATACTCGACTTGAGTTTTTGTTGTGTTTACAAAAGACATAGTATTACTCCATTCAAGTTAATAATAAAAGGTGATACAACCATCACCAAGGTTATTGTAGCAGATTGTTATGTTGTTGTCAAGACTGATACTTTAGTTGTCGATTTCAACTGCCATGCCCACTTATTAAACATATCAATTCTACCTGCAATAAAATCGCTCAGTCCATATTTGTTGAATTGTTCGGCAAGATCATAAACCTTCGTCAATTGATCTATCACAATATATGTATCACTCAAAAGTCTATTTGCCATGGAAATTCCGTCAGGAATTGTTTCATCTCCAGTAACCAAAGATAGTTCTGAAAATCTAACATAACTTCCCGGTGCGTATGCACCGAGTGCGCGAATTTCTTCTGCAAACTGATCAATGCTACCATCTACATCCTCATAAATCATACCAAAAAATTGATGATATTGTGGAAAATTAGAACCTTCTACATTCCAATGATAGTAGTGTGCTTTAAGTTGATAAGTGTACGAAGTTGCCAATGCAACTTTCAATGCCTGAACAAGTTCTTCCATTATGTTCTCTTTTTAGTTCCAATGCTATACTTAGTAATTAATTCCCAATCATCTCTTTCGTTATAAGAAAGAATCTTAATTTGTGATAGAGGCGCGGTAGGTGCATCAACCGCATCCTTATTAACAATTTTGATGAGACCCCATTCTTCTAATAACTTGGCAATTGTATTTCTTCTTCCTAGATCATTATCATCAAAGTCTGTTGTTTTGCCATCTAATGCAAATAATTCTTTAAAATGCACGATATAATACTTGCCTTTCTTGTGTAAAATATGGCAAGATTGGTATAATTTCTTTTCTTTTCTAGATGCTACGCCAATGCGAGTGAGAGTTTCTCTTACTTTCAAAAAATCATCTTCTTCTTTTAGCGTCACCTCTAACAAACTTTCTACGCTCATTTCTTCTTCTCCTTAGCAGAAGGACCACCTTTTTCTAATTTCGATTTTATAATTGTTATTTGATCATCGGTGAGAATGCTAATGATATCTTTAGATTTTGATTTGCTATAGCCAAAATATTCTGAAATGATATCCACTTTCTCAATTTTTTCTTTTTTTAACCACTTGCTATATCGTTTTCGTGGTCTCACATTATTTAGTAAATAGAAGAATTGAGGTTTTTTGTCTAAAAGACAAAGACGATTCATTTCATTTGCGTAGAGAATTGTATCAGAAAAGAATGATAATCCTCGGTTTACGATGAACGGATCATATATTTTTTCGGCCAGTTCATCATTGTCAGAACCGACCATTAGATTTTCTTTACTCTGATTAATTGCGGTAATAAAGTCAAATGGGTTCATAATGTAATTCGTCTAAAAAAGAGATTAAAGTTCCTGCTTTAGAAGTTGTATTTCTTATGAGAGGTTTATCTTTATAAGATTTAATGATATTTTCATTAATCTCTTGATCTCTATATATTACATTCATAACATCATCGAATGATATTTCTAGTATATCACAAAGGTTTTCTCCAGAAATAACTTCAAAAAAAGGGTCTCCAAAATAACTATCTTTCCTTTTTCTTTTTTCAATACTGCCACCAAAAAAGTCTGTAATTTTAATTTCAATAGTTTGAAATTCTTCCCGAAAAGTTTCTCCTAATTGCAAGTAAAAATTTTGTTCAGTTGGCGCTTGTCTACTGTCAATGTTAAATGCGTTCATTTTCAGTTCGCATATGACTAGTTTATTTTGATTCGGATAAAAAATAACAAAGTCTGGTTCACTATTGTGAATTCTTGTTTTGTAGAAAAGAGTTTTTTCTTTGCACTTGTCTTTTGCATTCCAATCGAACAAAGGCAATTGACAAAGATTACGCATGGTTTTTTCTAAATTTGTTCCTAATTTGGATTGAGCAGAAGAAAGTGTGCTATAAAATCTAGCAGTTTCAAGATCGCCGGTGAGTAAATAAACTGGAGTTCTACGCAAATGGAGATCACTTAAAATTTTTTCTGTAATGACCATCATTTAACCTCACATGAGGCCATAACCTCTGTGAGAAATGCGACCATATTAATTTCCTGGTCAGCAACAAAAGCAGATTTGTATTGATAGTCCCCAAGCAATACAACCAACTGAGGAACAGATTGTGGAGAAAAATACTCAACTGCACGATCAAAGAAGTTACGATACAATACTGCGGGTTCGTTATCAAGATTATCGACAACCCACTTACGCATAGTGTTAAAATCTTTATCACGAATGGCATCAAGAAGTTTTTGCATTGACACTTCGGTAATATTTGCAAGTAAACCGGTGTCAATTTTGCCTGTAGCAGAATAGCGTTGAAGTTCGTTGAGAACTCGCCGCCAGTCAGGAAAATGTTTCAGAATAAGTTCCGCTACAACTTTTTGATCATACTCTATATTCTCATTTTTGAGAATCATCTCCACTCGCTTCATGAACTGTGAAGCAAGTTTTGGTTTGTCACTTCCTGCTATTTTAAATTGTATAACTGAGCACCGACTATGTAATGGTGTAATAATTCGGTTGAGAAAGTTACAAGTAAGTATGAAACCGCAATTAGCAGAATACTCTTCCATAAAATTGCGTAGTGCTGGTTGAGTACTTTGAGGATTGAGATAGTCAGCCTCGTCAAGTATAACATACTTGCGACCACCAACAAATGAAACAGTACTGGCAAAGTTTTTAATTTCATTACGGAGTGTATCAATATTCCCATTCATACTCCCATTGATAACGATATAAGAACAACCAAGTTCTTCAAGCATTGCTTTCGCAACAGTAGTCTTACCAACGCCAGGACCGCCAGCGAGGATAAGATTGGGTACTTCTTTTTGATTTACAAACTCGGTGAAGGTTTGCTTTAGATCATTTGGCAGAATTGTATCTGCAATCTTCTTAGGGCGATACTTCTCTACCCACAAAAAGTCTTCCATCATAAATCACCTCATTATTCATAACATAAAAAATCATTGTAACATACATGATGTTAGAAAGCAATTAAATTGTTGTTATTATTCTGATTGACGAATTTGTTCAATTCGTTCTCTCAATACACTAATGGTGGTATTGTAATGTCCTGTTCCTTCTTCTTGAGGTTTGAAGTAATATCGGCTTAGAGTTTCAATTTCGTTTTCTAAAACGGCAACATACTCTTCCCGGGTTAAATCAAAAATTCCATTCACAATTTTCATATCAAGCCTCGTACTTAGAACCAACTTCAGTAGCAATCCAATATTCGATTGGGTCTTTCTTAGACTTGAAATGTGAAATGCCTTTAGATGAAATCTGCACTTCATAGTCACCAGGAATCATCTTGAAATTTTCTGTTATAAAAATAAATTGAAACTCTGCATCAGTATCGCCAAGGTCAATTGAAAATACATCAGAGTCCTGATTCTTTACATCAATTGCGGCGAGAGAAATTTTCTTGCGATTACCCTTCACTGCAATGTTAGGCAAGCCTAGTACAGAAGATAGTTTTAAAACTTGATTCAAATTGTCTTTCGATAGCGAAAACTTCACTTCGGCATTTGCAATGGAAATGTCTTTGTCAGGCGCAGTCACAACCATAGTTTCATCCGAAAGACCATATGTTGCTTTTGATGTACCAGATGCAATCTTCACATTACCTGTGCCAATGTTTAACTCTGGATCGCTCAATGACGATAGCAAAGCAAGAAAACGATTGAGATCGTAGATAGCAAAGTTCTTGTCAAAAGATTCTGTAACGGTTGCCTTAGCAAGAACATTTTGTTGTTTGCTAATGGTACGCAACGTATTGCCTGTCTTGAATACAAGACCCTGATTGATTGTGGCAAAGTTTTTTAAAACAGTTAAAGTCGATTCACTTAATTTCATTGTTTACTCCTTCATATAAGTCATGTACATGTAACATAATTATAGCATAATGTAAAACTTTTAGCAAGTCTTTACGATTCTTGCCGTCTTTTTTACCATATCTCTGGGCATACTTAATAATATTTCCTCGACAGAATCCAATACCATCTCCATTGTCAATGATGAATTCTGTTGTTTGAAATTTATTTTGAGAATAGTGTTCGCCGTATGTCTTATCGATGTACTCTTTCAGTTCAGCGAGAATTGCTTCTTCATTATATTTGTATTCAATCATAACAAAAAATTATTTTTTAGGTGCATTATCGCTTGCGGTAGGTGATGCACCAACTGCCGCCAGAGCCGCAAGAGAGCCACCAAAGATGTAAGTGCCTGCGTGTTTCAGTTTAACCCAAGGAAGCATCCAAACTTTCAAACCAATCGCTCTAGAGTGTTGGCAGAACATATAGTCTTCAGAAAGATAACGCTTTGAATCAGGATCAATCACGCAATCAAAGTACGCCATGATCTCACGCGAACCGTCAAAGTTCTTTGTGCGTACATGATCTGGTTTGTATGATCTTTCTGGATACGCTTTATCCCATGCTTCGAATACACTGCGCTTGATCATCATGAATCCTGTGCCGCCTTCTTTCACTTCAACTGGTTCATCAATTTTGAATTGTGTGATGCCATCAGCAGGATTGAAAACATAGTCGCCAACAAATTCTTCTAGCAAGAGAGGATTTTTGTCTGCAAATCCACGATCAACCGCTTGCTTAATTTTCTCCCATGAGATTGCTTTCTTTGGATATGGTCCACATACAATATCCATATTTTCATTGTTTGTTGCAAAGTGTGATAGAACCAAAACATCTTGTGCTTCAAAATGAATATCGCTATCAATAAAAAGAAGATAGTCATAACCACTTCGCAGAAATTCATCCGCTAGGTAGTTTCTTGCTCTAGTGATTAGGGATTCGTTAAACATAAAATACAGTTTAACATCAATGGCATGTTTAGTACACAAGATCATCAAGTCTGCAAGTGCTTTCGTGTAAGCACCATGACAAACTCCACCATACATTGGTGTGGCGAGGAAGATTTTCTTACCGCGCAATTGTTCAAGATTCATTTCAAGTTGCATAATTTCTCCATTATAAGAAAGAAAGGACGTTTTATTTATATATGCAAAATGAGGTCACAATTTGTGACCTCATTCAATTTGTTCCGTTTTTTTAATTAGAACGGAACTTCTTCTTCGTTTTTCACTTCGGCGGATTCTGCCGGAGCGGCGGTAGTGGCACTAGGATCAATCCCGGCATCAATCTTGGTGTAAAGATCAAGGAATGAATTTTTTGTCTCTGCATCGAATCGATTGATACAGTATTGAATCGCATCCATCTTATCGCCAAAGATTGTGTATGCTTCAGCAATGTGAACAAGACGGCGAGTGGAAATCAATTCATCGATTGCACCCTCTTCGAATGTCTTGCGGATGATATCAGCCCACTTCACAAGATTGGCCGCGAACTCTTTGTCCTCGATACCAAGACTATCAAACATCTTAGCAAGAATCTTGGTTTCAACTTTTGTATCGGGATATTCTTGTTCGACAGTAATTGGAAACCGCTCAAGAAATGCATCATCAAGAATTGTAGCGGCCATGTAGCGACCAGTCTCATCACCTTTACCCTTGGTGTTAGCGGTAGCGACAATGTTGAAACCTTTGAGCGGTTCAACGAATTCGCCAGTTTTCTTGATCAGAACACCCTTGCCTTCAAGGACACCTTGAATACACATTAGTTTGTTCGACCCGCGGTCAATTTCATCAAGAACCAGAACCGAACCGCGCTTCATTGCTTGAATGACTGGACCATCGAACCATTTGGTTTCACCATCAATCAAACGAAACCCGCCAATCAAATCATCTTCATCGGTTTCAGGTGAAATGTTGACGCGGAGAAATTCTCGCTTGGCTTGGGCACAAGCCTGTTCGACCATGAAGGTCTTGCCGTTACCAGACAGTCCAGAAACAAACACTGGATAAAATCGATTGCTTGCAACAATTGCCTTCATCTTATCAAAGAAACCGAAAGGCACATACAGACTATTCACTTTAGGAATAATCGCACCCTCTTCAACACGGCCGACAGAGGAAATCTTTGCTACAGGTTTTTCTGCTACCGGAGCAGGTGTTTTCTTTGGCATTTCGATTACGGTAGCAACACCGGTATTAAGATTGATATTGAATTCTTCGAGCGGTAACTGATACTTGCCGCGCCCTACTCGATATTTATCCGATTCAATCCAGAAGTGCCGGCCGAATCCTTCATCGGCAAGGGACACAATTTGTTGGCGACTAACTACATTGCCGAAACGATTAGCCGCTTCGGTCAGAAAAGCAATTTTTTCACTTTGCGAAATCATCATCAAGTTCCTTCATCAAGTTAAACATCATCACATTTAGGAGTATATCAAAGAATTGGTGGTATGTCAAGCCAATCCTTCGATTACCTTTGTCAGTAGAACACGATTAGTTAAACGGTTCTGATTCATCTTCAAAAAAGCACCTTTCAGTTTGCGAGTGCTTACTTCTTTGTTGTCCTTACCCAACAAATCGTCAAGGTCATCATCATCGACAGAAAGTTCCTTTCCGCCAGGAATCAAAAAGTATCGATCATAACCATAGTTGGTAATCATGAAATACTTTTCACTTTTGAATTTTGCAAACGATTCTGCAAAATTCAATCCGGTCATTTCCAAACGGCTAAGAATATCTTCAAAGTTTCTACGTCCTTTCGGCGTGATAAAGAATCCAATCAGATTACATCCGGTGCGATCCTTTAAAATTTGTAACAGCACTGGAGTAATGCCTTGGTTTTCGATACGATATTTCTTGTTGGTTTCTTTGTCTTGAAGAAAAGATACCCTGCGACTATCAGAGGGACCAATACGAGCGGTATTATACAAATTCTCCGATGATTTAGTATATATGGTATTTGCATCATCGCCGTCGGTCAAAAAGACAACATCAACAATTTCTGCTTTGTATGCTTTGCGAAAACGATTCACAATGCCACTTGCGGCAAGAATTGTAGCATTCAAAGGCGTACCGCCAAGACCCATATATTCTCTGATGTAGGATCGTCTGTAATAGTTGTTTATCACTTCGCCATAATTCAGCAAGTCATTCGCCATTTTACGATATTCTTGATTACGCATTTTGCTTGACAGAAGGTTCAACAAACTAAATCTATCACTAACATCGATTGTCTTTTCTTTGATATTGACAACCTTGGGCCAGTCATTTATGCCATGCTTGAAGTATTCGGTACTAAACGCATAGACTTCATACGGCACATTCACTTTGCGACAGAATGTTGTTAGAGTAATAAGTTGTTCAATTGTACCACTCAGATTGTCGCACATTGAGCCAGACCAATCAACGAAGATCACCACACCGTGGTTCTTGCCTGCGGCGACCGAACCAGTCTTGCGAAAGATATCGTCATTGAATTTGTAAGTATGCAACTTGTTGGTATCAAGTACACCGGTATCGGAAACAATCACACGGCGTAATTCTGCCGCCTTTTTACGCAATTCAAATTCTTTGACAAGGTACGAAACTGCATTCTTGGTGCGATTTTCAAATTCGATCAATGCGGTTCGATTGCCTTCAAACTCAGGGTCGAAAATTTTACCAAGTAATTCTTTGTAACTGACAATGAGACTATCATAATTCCAATCTGAACTATCTGTAGCATTACCGATAAGAATTTCTTTTTGTTCGGTCATCTGACGCAAAGATTTTTCAAGACTTTCATCCGTTACAGATTTCACTTCATCATATTCTGCGAGTTCTTGAGGCTCATGATACTCTGGTTGAAAACGATTTGGTTCATGACCATGGCCATTTCCAAATTCATTCTCTTCGCCCTCTTCCTCATCTTCATCATTAAAGTCATTTGGATTTAGATATTGACCTTCATCATCATTGAATTCGCTTTCGAAGTCCTCGAAATCATCACCATAGTCATCTTCATCGAATTCGCCGTTGGCAACTTTTTGCTTGAAGTCTTCCATCGCCTCTTGGCGCTTTTCTTCAAGTTCCTGTTTGCAATAATCGTAGAGTTCCTTGCATACTGAAATTACATCTTCAAAGGTTTCGACCTTATCAATCTTGCGAATGAATTGAGTTTCGACCTCATTGAATTTAACTGGGAAGAAAGGACCAATCTTATAATAAAGATTGATACGATCAATCAACAACATCTTAGCAAGGTCTTTACCTTTGACCTTGAAGAAATCGCGATTGGAAAATTCTTGATAGCCTTTTGAAAATTGGCGTTTGAGTCCAGGATATCGATCCTTGATGCGGCGTTCCACTCGCGCATCCTCAACCACATTGAGAAAAGTTTTGAATCCTTTGCCATAACTCTGCAATTGATTGTCGCCATATTGACGCGGTGTATCCAATGCATGACCTACTTCATGACCAATGAGAAGGTCATGCATTTCGGGGGTCATATCATTCCATACTGGAAGAGTAAGAGTTCGCGATTCAACATTGAATGATGCAGTATCAGTTTTTCGATACTCAACATTTATATTTTCTGTAGCCAGAAGTTTGGCTAGGGTAGACTTTGAAATTTGACTATTCAACATAGGTGCCCTTTTTAGTATGTATGTAGTGTAGCACGACCCTAGCCATATGTCAAGCGGCAAGTGCAACCGGTTTGTGATGCGACTTGGCGATACAACTTTTCACTTCGGACACTTCACGCTCGGCATCCCGCATGGCCAATGTCTTCACATAATCGGCATCAATTTCAGGATTGACAACATCACAATTCCTTGCCCACACCCAAACAATATTTTTGTGAGTGGGATATTGCTTGCCGTTCTTAGCCGTGTAGGTAGTCATTTCATCGTCGAGTGCAATGCCGAGTTTCATCTCAAGGCTAGTTTTCCATCCCATCGAATAGGGACGCTCAATTGCGACAACAACCTTACCGACAACACCCTTAGAAATTTTGCCGCGCACAACCTTGACGGTACGACCTTTGTCAGGAGTGTTGGCAATTTCTTCGGCCTTGCGAGTATGATATGCAAGATAACGCTTGAAGGCGGCCGCCAAGAAATCTTCCTTGATAGCATCAAAGTCACCGTCGATCACGCATTCGGTGGTTTCACTCAACCAGATAGACTTAATAGACCCGCTATCGGCATCCCAGTAGTATGCACTAGTGATCCACTCCCAAACATCGGACATGATACGCTCAGTATTCGATTTGGTGTAGAGAGTGGTGCCAGCGCCAAGCACCACGGTTTCTTTCGCCATGGTCTTGTAATCGGTAGTGCGAGTAAACTTGATCATTTCAGTTCCTTTTCAATCTCAACAAGTTCTATTGTACTCTGATTGGAAAGAAAGTCAAGCACTATCCACAATGTTGCGAAAAAACAACAAATTTGGGGTAAAAACTACTGTATAGACATACAGTAGTGTCAACTTTGGTTTACAGTTTGTTAAGGTTTATAAAAAACAAAAATGGGTTCATACTTGAGCCACATGCC
>OGVY01000022.1_pt1 | contig 25187 bp, 16 predicted proteins | sample 1575871 | NCBI WGS metagenome assembly OGVY01 (sample SAMN07581536, study PRJEB24739) | freshwater metagenome
CCAGGAGAAGCTAGAACTACGTTGGCTGACATTAGCGAAACTCAAAGTGCAACAGGCTGGTCACCTGTAATGAAGCTAGAGTCATATGTGAGAGAATTTTTAGATTCTCATGATGGAAGAGATAAGCCTCCGGCTCATTGATTGAATATTCCATGCTCGATGATTATAGTCTGAGCATGGTATTAGATTCTGAAAACAAAGTCGCTCTCCCACTCCTTCCCACTGGCAAGCCTCACGTTTCATTCTCTGAGGTCAAGTGTTGGAAGGAGTGTTCGTTTCGCCATAAGCTCATGTACATCGACAAGATTGAGCTGGGTGAGCCTTCTCCATATCTTCCTTTTGGAACTGCAGTTCACGCCGGCTGTGAGTCTCTGATCGAGTCCAAGCAGATCGATCGTGACAAAATTGTTGCTGAGTTCAAGGAGGCATGGCTCCAGTCGAACTTTGATGATCCAACTTGGATTGCCAAGCAGCCAGGATGGTACAAGCACGAGCCGGTAGACAAGTGGGTCGAGTGGGCCAACAACATGTGGAATGATGTGCTCGAATTTCTGGATGGGGAATTTCCTGGCTGGGAAATCTTCAAGGCAGAGGAAGAGCTCTATGAGGACATCGAGGACATGGACGCCAAGTTCAAGGGTTTTGTGGACGGCGTCCTCAAGGTGCCTAATAAGAAGGGCACCGGTCATCTCTACTGGATCATTGACTGGAAGACGGCGCAGTCGTACGGCTGGAAGCGAGAGAAGAAGCAGGATATTCTAATGACTGCACAGCTCATTCTCTACAAGCACTTTTGGTCCAAGAAGCACGGGGTGCCGCTTGAGGACATTCGCTGTGGTTTCATCCTCCTTAAGCGTGGTGCCAAGCCAGGAAAGATCTGTGAGCTGGTCCCGGTCTCGGTTGGACCTAAGTCTCTGGAAAAGGCTATCAAGATTGTTCGCAGCATGATCTCAACAGTTCGTAAGGGTATGCACCTCAAGAACCGCGATGCCTGCGGATTCTGTCCCTACAAAGGCACTCCACATTGCCCGTAGAGATGGCTAGATTTACTTCTAAGCCTTTCTTTATACGTTTGTGAGGATACATAGGGGCTACCTGAGAATGAAAAAGAAGAAGATTCTAATGCTGTCAGACCATGCACTCTCAACATCAGGCGTTGGGTGCCAGAGTCGCTACATTATCGATGGATTGATTCGAACAGGCAAGTGGTCGGTGAGACAATTTGGGGCCGCGATTAAGCATTCGAATTATGACATTGTAAAAATCTCCGATGATTTCATTATCAAGCCTGTCGATGGTTTTGGCACGCCAGAAATGCTGCGCCAGACTCTTGCGATGGAGCGCCCTGACGTCCTTTTTCTCTTTACGGATCCACGATTTTTCACATGGGTCTGGGAGATGGAGGACGAGGTGCACCAGATCTGTCCAATTGCATACTGGCATGTTTGGGACAATCTACCAGTTCCTCAGTATAACAAGGTCCTCTATGATTCCACCGACCTTATCAACTGTCATTCATATTTGACATATGATTTTGTTAAGGACATTGCACCAGGTAGAACCAATTTTATACCTCATGCTCTTCCCAAGGAAATATTTTTCCCAATTCCTGATGAGAAGCAGATTTTAGACATCAAGGCGCAGATTATTGGAAAAGAGCGCCAAAATCACTTTGTTCTATTTTGGGTCAATAGAAACGCAAAAAGAAAGAGGCCCAACGATCTCTTGTGGGCGTGGCAACTTTTCATGAAGATGCTAAAAGAAAAGCATGGAAAGTCCGATGCAACACTTCTTATGCACACTCAGCCAGATGATCAAGAGGGTCCAAACCTTCCTGCGACGGCTGAAATGCTGGGAGTCTCTAGCTCGATAGTGTTCTCTCCAGATCGAATCGATTTTCAAAAGATGAACGTTCTTCACAATATTTCTGATGCCTGCATCAATGTCTCGTATGCAGAAGGGTTTGGCTTGGCAACATTAGAGGCAATGCAGTGTGGTCGTCCTATCATTGCTCTCAAGACAGGTGGGCTGACAAGGCAGGTTGTAGATCACAGGGATGGGTCAGAAAATGGCGTGGCTCTACCTGTCGAGATGCAAAGCCTTGTAGGGTCTCAGTCTGTGCCTTACATATATGAAGATTATTGCTCTGCACAAACAACAGCCGAGGCGATTCTTAAGCTCTATGAGATGGGGCATGAGGGTAGAAGAGAGCTGGGGGAAAAGGCTCGTCAATATGTCATGTCTGAGTTTTCGCTTGAAAAGACTGTGCACGAATGGGACAGAACTTTGACCGATCTAGTTGACGGATGGCAAGAGTCAAAGTCAAGTAAGTCTTGGGAGGTTAGAGAGCTCTGATGAAAAAGGTATTACTTAGAGGTCCATTTCTGACAAATTCTGGATATGGCGTTCACTCGAGGCAAGTTGCCCGTTGGGCAATATCAAAGCCAGACTGGGACGTCAAGATTCAGGCACTTCCATGGGGAATTACACCATGGTTAATCGATCGAGATCTTGAAGGCGGCCTAGTGGGGCAAATTATGGACCGAACAGGAATCGAGCCTAACACTCGATTCGATCTTTCATTCCAGATTCAACTTCCTAATGAGTGGGATAATCGATTAGCAAAAGCAAACGTCGGTATAACGGCCGCAGTTGAGACTGACAGGTGCAATCCAGATTGGATTGAGCACTGCAACAAGATGAGCGCTGTTATTGTGCCTTCCAAGCATGTCAAGTCGACTCTAGAGAATACAGGCGGACTAGGGCTTAGAGTGCCAGTCAGAGTCGTACCAGAGTCATTTCACGATGAAGTGGGACATGACACAAGCGCTTTAGATATTGAATTTTCCACAAAGTTCAACTTTTTGATTTTTGGACAGCTGACAGGCAATCATCCTGAAAATGATAGAAAGAATATTTTCTACACCCTTAAGTGGATGTTCGAAGAGTTTGCACCAGATCAAGACGTCGGAATAATACTGAAGACAAATAGCGGGAGAACCACAAAAATCGATAGGCTAATGACGGAGCGCGTCGTCAAGCAATTGATCAAGGAAACTAGAGTAGGCCTAAATCCGCGTGTGCATTTTCTCCATGGAAAGATGTCGAATGGAGAAATAGCCGGTCTAATGCGACACCCCAGCGTGAAGGCGATGGTTAGTCTTTCTCGAGGCGAAGGATATGGTCTTCCTATTCTTGAAGCTGCAGCCGCAGGACTTCCCGTCATCGCGACCGGGTGGTCAGGCTATACAGACTTTTTAAGAGAAGGCGACTATATCGACGTTGACTATGCCGTGGGTCCTATTCACAAGTCACGTGTCGATGGAAAGATCTTCATGGAAGGCTCAAAGTGGGCGCACCCATCTGAGCGTGACGCCAAGAAAAAGTTGCGCAAGTTCTATCAAAAGTCCACCATGCCGCAGCACCGTGCGCAGGAAGTCGCAAAGAGAATTAGAAAAGATCTATCATTCGAGTCAGTGAGTGCCATGTATGATAGCGCTCTACAAGAGCTAGTTCGATGATCTTATATTTGATAATAGCTGTTCTGTCAGTATCTCTAGCTATTAGCATATATTATGCTATCAAGTTTTCTCTTATCATATTGAAAATTGAGGATGCTATAGAGGAGTCTCTAGATATTATTGACGAGCGCTACAGGTCGATCAGTAAAATACTAGAGATACCTTTGTTCTACGATAGCCCGCAGATCAGACAGGTCATTAGTGATATTAAGGCTACGAGAGACACTCTCTTACTCATAGCTAATAAGTTTGCATCTATAGATGAGAAGGCCGTTGACGATGAAGAGCCGGCTTCACCGACAGGTCAGGAAGATAACGATGCTAAAAAAGGTTAAGAGAAAGATCAAAAGAAAGCCTGGTAAGACCGGGCACATGTATTTCTCAGATGACACACAGTCTGCAATTGTGGAGCTTCAGGGCGAGAGTGATACAAAAAAGCAGCACGAAATATATCTGAAGCAGATACATCCGGCCTTCGACACTCTGGTCGAAAATCTGATTCTTGTATATGGATTTAGCAATCCTGGGGAGCCTATCGAGGAGCTTAAGAGCGACTGCATCTCATTCCTCTATGGTTCAATGCACAAGTGGTCGCCCGACAAGGGCACAAAGGCATTTTCCTATTTCAACGTTGTCGCAAAAAACTTCTTGATCTGTAATTCTAGAAAATCCATCAAGCGCACCAAGCGATACCTCTCGATGGACCATCCAGATCTTTTGTCTCTTGAGCAAACTGAGGAAGTAGAGTCATACGCAATTGCGCCATCTCCAGACGAAGTACTTATAGAAAAAGACCGCCGCGGAGAAATTAGAGGCATTCTAACTGAAATCGAAAAGCGTGTAGCTTCAGAAGCTGAGCTCGCATGCATTAAGGCAATCATTGCTGTTTTCGAAAAGATTGATGACCTAGACTTCTTGAATAAGCGTGCTCTCAGAATATATGTGCGCGATATTTCTGGGCTGACTTCGAAAAAGCTTTCAATTGCAATGACCTCGATCAGGGGGCACTATAAGAGCATAGCCCAGAGCTCAGAAGAGCTATTTTAGGAGCGCAGATGAGCGATAAATTAGACAAGGCACTCGACAATTCTTCCAAGCTCAAGAAAAAGCTCGAAGCATTCTCCGACATATTGGATGACCTTAGCACGACAGAGGATAAAAAGAAGCTTCTGTGGAAAGAGGTCTATGAGAACGCTCTGGTAGACAGAGAAAATGCCGGTATGCTATTTACGGATGCATGGTCTCGCATGGGCACTGGCTCAACTGAGCACGCCACTCTGGGGTCTACACTCACAAAGTATTTAGAGAGAATGAGCAAGTCCAACGAGCAAATACTCAAGCTTGTTGAATTGATTACAAAAGCTGAGGAGCAATCTACAAAGATTGAGCCTGAAGACATATTCACAAATATTAGTGACGACTAAGGAGTTATATGGCGTCAAGTAGACTCGGGATAATGGATCCCATTCGTGCTGGTACAGGCACCAGCACATCTGGTATTGGCGCCGAAATTTCAAATATTCGACGTCAGAGTCCTGGTCTGGGATCTTTCTCAAGAGGGCTTGTTCTAGCAATTGTTCTAGATCCTTCTCTTCTTAGTGAAGAAGAGCTGTCTAGCATTGCAGCTAGCATTACAGGCGGTATTAATTCAATTCGTAGAGCGCCTAGAAATAGTGTTATAGTTGCGTTGCATTCAGGCGCCGGATCTTCGACAAGTGCCTCGTCTATTTTATGTTATCCATTTTTTTCTCCACACCTCTGCATTCCTGTAAAGCCTGGAGAGTCTGTCTGGGTTTATAATGATGCGCCTGAAGGGGTTCCGGATCATTTATACTGGCTTTCTAGAATAGTAGAGCCAGATTTTTGCGATGATATTAACTACACACACGCAGAGAGAAAGTTCGATTTATACGTTGACAAGGTAACATCTGATGGAACGCTTATTTCTGCCAGTGGAGACAATAGCACAGGAGAAGAAGCTAGGCCATTTGATGGACTCAAAGATCCTGAAAAGACGCCCGGCCCTCCTGCATTTTTAGATCGACCAATTGACGATAATACAGCAGGTCCAGCAGTTCCTTTATTTTCAGCAACGGCAGAAAATGTGAATATTCATGATGTTATTCACAGCGTATCTTCTGTGGTCAGGTATTCTGCTTATGAGATTGTCCCTAGGTATACGAAGAGACCTGGTGACCTTGTTTTGCAAGGGTCAAACAATTCTCTAATATGTCTAGGACAAGATAGAGGTTGGACACTAGAAAATCGTCCCGATTCAGCTACTGCTAGCAATGCTTCGAGCATACCATCAGGATATAGCGGAACAGTTGACATCGTCGCAGGCCGCGGCCGATTTTTCGAAAATTCGCAGCCAGATCCAAATGCTAGCGAAATTCCAGATGCACAACCTCGGGTGATTAAAAATACCAGAGACTATTTGGAAGTTGATAAAAATCCTGCCTCGTACACAAATGACTCAGCTAGATCTTCTATAGCATGGAATAGACTTGATCGACCACAAGAGGGAGATCCAGATTTTCTTACAGACGCCAGCAGAATATATGTGAGCATGAATGCTTCTGCTGACACATCATTTAATATTGGTTCTAATGTAATATCTCCTATCTTCGAAGGTGAAATTTCTGACATGGCAGGACCATTTATAGTCCTCAAGTCGGATGAGGTTAGAATTATAGCTCGAAAAGAAACCGAGCGCCAGGAAATAAATGGCAGCATTCGAATCATTAAGGAAGGAACAGTGGGCGAAGATTTTGCCTCGATATATCTCCTTCCAGATGGCACAGTGCAAATTACAGGATCTAAAATCTATATTGGACAACCTGAGCAAGGCTCAGGTCCTGGTGAAAAAGGCTCAGAGCCATATGTCAAGTATTCTGAGCTCGAAAAGCTTTTGGAAAAAACATATGATGCGATAGATCAGTTCTGCCAAAAGCTTTTGACTCACGTGACGCCTGGGTATGGATCACCATCTCCACAAATTAATATGGGAGCCACTGAGCTTCAAACGCAAATCTTGCAGAGAAAGCAAGAAATAGTGAACCTTAAGTCAACAAGAGTATTTGGAGAGTAATATGGCACTAGACGCATCAAAGCTAGCTTTAGGACAGGCCATCGCGCAGGCTTTCATTACAATCAATAGCGCTGGGGCTGCAGACGGTTCGGACCCTGAGGCAAATATTAGGGCGCTGGGAAATGCACTATCTGAGGCAATTCACGCATACGTTACATCTGCAAATGTCGACATAGCACAAGTTGTGTCCACCGTTCCACCAGGTGTGATTGTTTCGACGCCTTTTGCTCCTTCACCGCTTCCTGGCACGACAATGTCCCCAGGAATTGCGCAGCATGTGGGATTTGGAAGACTAGTGTGACCTGAGCGGGACTAATAATTAGCTCATATGCAGACAAGAAAAAAGTATGACTTTTCCTCTGTGGGTGAGCTCAAGGAAGATCTAGATAAGTCCAGGGCAGCTAGAACAGAAGATCGTCGACAGATTCCTTACGGAATCAAAGTGCCTTTAGAGTTTGGCGAAAATTCTGATGGCATCTTAAAAATGCACTATAGCGCTGACAATGCGCTGGCAGACAATTTTCGCAACATGGTTATGACCAACCATGGAGAGAGAGTTGGTCTTTATGATTTTGGAGCGAATTTGTCGGAGCTTGCATTTGAGCTAGGTACCGACGAATTTGACTCTGAGGCGATTCGAAGGATCAGAAGGACCACAGAGAAATACATGCCTTATGTACAGCTTCTCACTTTTGAGCCTCTTGTAGATAGAAATGACAACAAGGAAGTCGCAAAAGTAGGCGTTCGTATTACTTACAAAGTGAGCGCTCTATCCCAGAAGGATAGAGTGATCGAGGCGATCGTCTACACAGCGGGATAAAATGGCAATTGACGTCAAAAAGAAGCTGAGAAAAGAGAGAAATAGAACTTTCCTCTCGAAGGACTTTGACTCATTTCGAGCGGAGTTACTGACATACGCACGCACGTACTTTCCAGATAAGATTCAAGACTTTTCTGAAGCTTCATTTGGTGGCCTTTTGCTCGACATGGCCTCTTTTGTAGGCGACTCGCTGTCGTTCTATCTAGACCATCAGTTCACCGAGCTCAATCCGCTCACGGCAACAGAGCGCAGAAATATACTTTTGCACCTTAGAAATGCCGGTGTAAAGCCTGTCGGTTCCAGCCCCGCATCCACGCGCGTCAAGTTCTATATTAGAGTTCCTGCCGAACAGACCTCAAGCGGATCGTACAGGCCAAAGACCAGCTGTCTTCCTGTCATCAGAGAAGGGACGACATGCGCTTCTGTTACAGGTATAAGGTTCAACTTAACAGAAAATTTAGATTTTGCAGAGACTGATGACGATGGCATACTTTTAGCCAGCGTAAGTGTTTTGAGATCTTCATCGTCCGGCGACCCTATCGATTATGTGCTGTCTCTAGAGGGTCTTTGTATTTCAGGAGAAGAATCGACGGATAGCTACACCCTGTCGAATCAGCACGTTCCATTCAGAGAGTTGACACTTCTAAATGTTGATGTTAGCGATATTATCTCCATAGTGGACTCTGAGGGGAATGAATACTACCAGGTCGAGACCCTCTCTCAGGACACGGTCTATAGAGCCATAGAGAACCATGGACCTGATGGCATGATGGTCTCTATGAACCTCGAGATTGTACCAGCGCCTCGTAGATTTACCGCTTCCTTTGACCCTACCACAAGGCTAACAACGGTAAGATTCGGATCAGGAAACGCCGACACTCTTGATGACGACATTGTACCAGATCCCAGTGAACTTTCTCTTCCCCTATATGGAAAGAAGCATTTTTCAAGATTTTCTATTGATCCTAACTCTCTTTTGCAGACACAGACACTTGGAATCAGCCCAAAGGGTACCACTGTTAGTATTCGATATCGTCACGGTGGCGGCCTAAATCATAACGTTGCTGCAGGTTCAATTAGAAATCTAGGCATTCTTAATATGCAGTTTCAAAATTTTCCCTCTGCGGCAGACGCACAGTCGGTTAGAGCTAGCATTGAACTCAGAAATATGGAGCCGGCCCGAGGCGGAGATATAGCACCATCTCTTGATGACCTGAGAACTAGAATTCCAAGTGCAAAGCAAATGCAGTCCAGAATTGTGAGTCGACAAGATCTGATTTCGAGAATTTATACAATGCCAAATTCATTTGGCCGTGTATTCAGGGCAGGCATATCTGACAACCCGATTAATCCACTGGCCGCGCAGCTCTATATCATTAGCAGAGATAGAAATGGAAATCTCACGCAGTCTCCTGACGCCCTCAAGCTGAATCTTAGCAAATATCTCAATGATTTTAGACTCATATCTGACGCAATCGACATACTCGACGCCCGAGTTGCAAACTTTGAAGTGAGATTTGGAATTATGACGGCTCCAACTGCAAATAAGGGAGGAGTCGTCCAGACTGTAATATCCAGGCTAAAAAATATACTGAAGGTCGAAAACTTTCAAATTGATCAACCCATTGTCATTGATGATATGATCAACGTCATTATCAACACACCAGGAGTTGTGTCTCTGATTAGCCTCGACATTCTTAGCAAGAATGGAACTGAAGAAGGTCGAACGTATTCAGACTTTTATTTCGACTATGAGAGTGCAACCAGAAATAAGATTATCACAGCACCCCGCGGAACAATGTTCGAGCTCAAATATCCTGATTTTGATATCGTTGGAACAGCTATCTAAGGAGTCAAAGAATGTATCTCATACTCAGCTCCTCTAAAGATGCTTACATCACAAATAAGATAATTCAAGGATCTTTTCGTGCTACCGATTCCAATACTGGTCGCGCGGGAACTCTTGATCTCTTTAAGCTCTATGATGAATCTACTATTGCCGGTGAATCAGACCCTATTGAGCTTTCAAGGGCATTAATAAAGTTTGATCTGTCAAAGCTTCGAACCTTGACAGGAAGCATTCTAGATATCAACGATCCGTCTTTCAAGTGTCTACTCAGTCTCAAGAGTGTCAATGGGACGCAGACTGTTCCTAGAAATTTTAGCCTAATTGCCTACCCATTGTCCCAATCTTTCGATGAGGGTGATGGAAGAGATGTCGGGTCATTTTCTGACCTAGATGTGTGCAACTTTGTAACGGCGTCATATTCTGGCGGCACCGTCTATCCGTGGCATGCCACAGGGGCCAACTCAATAGGTTTTCTTGGCTCTAATAATATAGACATCATTGGTTCTGGAAATTTAGGCGCAGGCGTGGTTCAATTTGGGTCTAGTCAACTATTCGATATAGGGACCGAAGACCTAAGCGTCAATGTGACGCCAATAATTTCAGGCGTTTTGGCTGGGCTTATACCTGATCATGGATTTAGAATTTCATATGTTACATCAGAGGAAGTCGACACAAAGACTAGGTTTGTGAAGAGATTCGGGTCTAGACATTCGAAGAATCCATTTTTCAAGCCATCGCTAAATGTGTTTTTTGACGATGTTCTGATTGATAATCACTCGAACTTTGTTTTTGATGTGACTGGCTCATTGCTTCTCAGCAACTATCACAGAGGCGTTTCAAGCAATATACTTTCAGGCGCTGCGCTAACACCGCTCGTCGGTGCTAACGCTCTGACTGTAACTCTAAGCACAAATAACTACTCCGCCTCATTTTTTGCCAGCCAGTACACTGGCAGCACAACGGGGATTGGGTTACCTGGGACGTACCAGGCGCTATTTGCGCTATCATCTGTTGACACAGGAATCGTGTCTGGATCAACAACGTTGGGAGACCTGATAATTTCCAGCGGATCGGTTACATTCAACGAGGTCTGGAGCTCAAATGATGGCACGATTCCTTTTTACTCAGGCACGCTTACTGTTGGCATGCCTCAACGTGTAGCCTACACTTCAATACCTGCTGCTCCTGTGCTAAAGGTTGTCAACCTGAATAGTAGCTATCGAACGTGTGATGACATAAGAGTGAGACTATTTGGTTTAGACACGACCAATGTGCAAAATCGACCTGCCAAATCTCCAAGAGATCTGGTGAGTGAAATATTCGATGCCATTTATTATCGTGTAGTGGACTCTGACACCGGAATAGTTGTAATACCTTTTACCAAAGACGGAAATGCAACGAGGTGTTCAGTGGATTCAGAAGGTATGTATTTTAGGTTTATGATGTCGAACCTGCCTCCTGGCCGCGTTTACTATTTCGAGTTTTTAGTAAATGATAGGGGATCAGAGAATATTTTGCCAAACAAGAGTCCTCTATTTAGGGTCGATCCTGCATGAGAAGATCAGGAAATACTTTTGCACCCGGATCATCACTGTTCAGCCCCAGTATTATTAGGGGCCTGACAGGCGATGCATCAGCGCTTGTGAATGTTACGGCCGCGGCGCTTAGTGGATCTTCTCAAAGTCAAACTGGGTCATTTCGATTCGACCCTCCAGGAACTCCAATCAAGTCGACGCAGCAAATTCCTGTTGATTGGAGCAAATTTGAGAATCACACTTTCTTTAATTCGGCAGAGGCAAAGGTCAACACTGCATTCGATCTGATTATCAACAACTATCCCTTTGATGGCTCCCGCGCTGAGCTGCTGTCATATCTGGACGGTCTCACAGGATTTGAGCGCTACATCCTAGATCGCTTTCCAAAAAGCGTAGGACATGTACACTTCTCAGGAAGTTCAGGCGCTTCCGGTGGAACATATATTTCCGTCAAGGATCTAGAGGGATCCTCTATTCCATCTCTAGCCCGCGCTTCAAGCGGAAAGAAAGTGCTGGACCAAGGCACCGGTCCTATTACTTTTGAGTTTCATCTCAAGGTACCTGAGAACCTGTCTCAGGGAAACCAGGTGATCCTCCAGAGGCTTCAAGGGTCGAACTATGGTATAACCTTAGCCCTCAGCTCCACGCTTAGCTCAGACCCTTCAGGGTCACTCTTAATGCTTGTATCATCAGGGTCTTCCTTTTTCTTGAGCGCCTCGATGCCTATAGCAAAAGGAGCGTTTCAGCAAGTTTGCGCGACCTATGACGCCAGGGCATCATACAACAAAATCTATTTGTATCGCGATGCAAAGTATGTTACCCAATCTAGCCAATTAGAGATGGGAGATTTTGGATACGGGTCGAGCCTTTTTACGATTGGCTCTGGGTCGAGCCATCTAGTTGGCAGTTTTGGATCTGCGACACCAGGAATTGTATTTTCACAAACTCTTTCTGGATCTATAGATGAGCTGAGAGTGTACCACAACACTCCCACTGAAGAGTTTCAGAAAAAATACATGCGCAGAAGTGTATATCCAAGTGACGACTTGCGCCTGTACTACAAGTTTAATGAACCCACAGGAAGCTATCCAGGAAACACATCAGTCATCGATAGCTCCGGCCGTGGCCTCCATTCATCTATTACCAATTTTTCAACAGCAGCAAAAATTGAAACTAGTGCCTTAGACAATGAGCTTCCAAAGGAAACTCCGGTTCTTTTTCCATCCCATCCAGATGTCATCTCTCTGAACGAGAATTTGCTAACCTCGGCGTCCCAGTATGACATCAACAATCCAAACATGATCACGAAGTTGGTTCCGCGTCATTATTTGATGGAGGCCAGCATATTCGAGGGATTTGGGCAGAACAATGCGCTAGGAAACATAGACGAGCCCTATGGGACACGCCAAGATTTCCCAGGCGGAGGAAATCTAGGGTCCGCTCAAATTATCGCATCACTTCTGTTTGTTTGGGCAAAGCAGTTTGATGAATTGAAGATGTATCTGGATCAGTTTGGAAGACAAAATCGTGTCGATCCTCTAGAGCCTGGTACAATAGCGTCGACATTCCTTCCATTCGTGGCTGAGTCGTATGGAATCAGTCTTCCTGAAATGTTTCCAAACGCTTCATACGATCAGTTCTATGAGGGAATCAATCTTACGACAAATCCAGCTCTTTCTGATACCGGACTACAATACGTTCAGAATCAAATTTGGCGCAGAATTCTTTCAGATCTGGTTGAAATATTTCGATCAAAGGGAACGGTGCACAGCATCAAGTCTTTGATTAGAGACATGGGCATCAATCCGGATTCGAACTTTAGATTTAGAGAATTTGGCGGATCAAGGACTGGCCGTCTTTCCGACCAGCGCGTCAAGAAAACTAAGCTCTTACGGGCACTGGATTTTTCAGGGTCTTTTGGAACGACGGCTCTGCCTCTAGACGTGCAAGGAATTCCTGCAGATCTACCACACTTTAAATCTCCAGGACTCTTTGACGCGACACCTAGAACGGAACCCGGGTATCCTGAGGCAAGTGGTTACGCAACTCAAGATGGAGTCCTGACGTCAGGGTCTTGGACATTCGAAGCCACATATCACATGGTGCCTTCGCAGGAGAAAAATAATCCTATCACTTCAAGTCTAGCGCGATTCATGACATCAGGCACGCTAGGTCTAACAGTCAAGGATTCGACCATTCTAAATCTGTTAGCGTTTTCAGGGTCTATAACTTCAGCAACTACATCATCTCTTTCTCTTATATTTCGCGATACGTGGTCTAAGACGGCGGCGCCTACTTTTGTTTTACCTCTAACAGGCGTCGACATCTTTGATGGGAATAGGTGGCATATTTCATTTGGTCGCCAGAGAAATGATTCAATCAGCTCAGTTGTGTCTTCATCATGGTTTCTCAGGGCAGGAAAGCAGCAGGACGGGCGATTGGTTGAGTATGCCGCAACATCTTCATATTTCGATGATTCTGTTCCTGGAGCCTACACAGACACGAGCATTTTGACCACGACAGGCTCTGTTTCAGGTAATTCTCTCAATACAACAGGCACAGTTATTCACATAGGAAGTCAGTCGATGCCAACAGGCGCGTCCCTGTATGGATTGTCACACTCTTCTGTTGCGTCATCTCTCAATTTGGCTTCATTTTTTGGAGGAAAAGTTTCTAATCTCAGATTTTGGTCGAAGGCTCTCACAAAAAATGAGACTCGAGAGCACATTTCGAATCCACTATCTGCCGGTGTGAGCGACGCAAAAATTAACTTCAATTTCAACACAACGCTCTCTGGAACCTGGGAGAGAGCTCGCCTTGACCTCGATCTATTGCAGGAAATTAGCGACTCTGATTCAACAGGAGAAATAGAGCTGGTAGACATGTCACAGAACGAGAGGCACTGCACTGTGACTGGACTCGAGTCGAATGTAAATGTTCTCAAGCCTGAACCTGTAACTTATTCGACCATTAATCCAAACTTCGATCAATCATCTGACTCTAATAAAGTTCGTGTGCGCTCATGGACTAGACAAGACAACGTTGATCTCTATGGCGGTGTGCTTGGACCCCTGCACGAGATACCAGAGGATGAAGTGCCTGTTGATGACACGCGTTTCTCAATAGAAATGAACGCAGTTCAAGCACTAAACGAAGATATTATTCGAATATTCTCGGCGCTGGATTCATTCGACGGCTACATCGGTCGACCGGAACTCCAGTTCTCTGAAGACTATCCAGACCTCGCAGCTCTTAGAGATGTATATTTCAATAGGCTCACAGGTAAGGTCAACTTTAAGACCTTCTTTGAGTTTTTCAAGTGGTTTGATGGCACAATCACACACCTTATTGAGATGCTCATTCCGCGTAAGACCAAGTTCTTGGGAGTCAATTTTGTCATCGAGCCTCACATGCTCGAGCGTCCTAAGATAAGGTATAACACCTTCGATCTCTATCTCGGACCGAACGATCGCAATAGAGATCTTAGCCAGCTGCTTGTGCAACAGCTTATTGCAGAGATTAAGAGGTACTAATGTCATCGCCTAGAGCCACGGCAGGATTTAAGACAAAGGGCAGTCAGGCGGAGATCGTTCTACCGGTCGAATTTTCAGGATCAAACACTCTTGAAAAGTATGACCAGGGTGTATATGTCAATGATATTTCTGTTTTGATCAACCCTGCCACTGTAAGACTCAGGCCTAACAATGACTTTCTCAAAATCAAGAATGGCGTTCCTGTACAGGTTACAGTTGGTGTATATGACGATACCGAGGCACCCACATCACTAGTGTGGGTTAGCGGGTCTGTAGGAACTGTATATCAAAAGTCACAGATTCCTGTTAGCTTTTTTGCCAAATCACACCCGCAAGGTGGAAAAGGAAGCGGATATGCCGTTGCTCCATCGCACTTTCAGATGGACAATGATTTTGGACAACCTGACACATACCAAGATGGAACTCCTTACGACGAAATAACAACAAAAATTGACCCGGTTGTCGTTATCGAAACGGCTCCTGAGGATCTCTTCATCCCATTTCACATTGTCAACTCGTCAGATCAAACATCCGTCGACGGCTTGGTAGACATTTTTGATACAAGAAAAAAGATCGATAGAGATCTAGAGATACCATTTTCGGCTCGAGGGACGTGGGGTTCTTTTGATGCGATCGATGCGTACAGGCGGTCTGTTCTTATCGATGACCAGGTCGAGTCTCTGTCGGTGCGACAGGCCTCAGACGGCGTTACATTTGCAGGCACTGATTTTTTTCTTGATGCCGGCGATGAGTTTGGGCTAGGAGAAATTTTAGGCTTAGATCCAGATCTTCTAATTTCTGGCTCGAAGAGCCCAGAGGGATTTGTGAAGTTTCCATCTGCGGTTGTCAGTCCTTTTGTCGAGGCATCAGATAGTGAGCTTACGGCTAACTTGGTTGCGACAACAGCCGACACGCTGTGGGCGGTCGTGCAGAACATGACAGGCAGCCGAGACTTTCCAGCACATGACTACTTAGGGCGTGACAATGTTTCACTGTCGCACGGATATGATTACGATAGCTCAGTAACAAGAATTGACTCGCTCGCATTCGGAGGGCTCCTCAGGCGATGACATACACATTTTCGACAGGCTCAGGGTATCTCAACAGTCCTGCCCGTGTTGTTTTAATTGGAGATGACAATAGGCCTGGAGCATATCCTGTAGACATATCACCAGTTGTCGCCGGCGCCAGCGCACAGTACACTAGGCCGTATAGAGACGATCTATTTCCAGACACAAAAGTTCCATACGCCCGCGCCAATGTTGTTTTTACAGGCGTACCGAATGATGGGGAGACCATAACGCTCACGAATGCGCAATCGCAAGCGCACACATTTACTTTTAAGCTCGCTAGTCCAACATTTTCGACTGGACCGACCTCATATAACATATCATACGATGGAATTAGTGCGACGCCACTAGAGCGTGATGAAGGTCTAACAAGAAGTCAGGTCATCACTAAGCGCGCTCTTGAGAAATTTGTGCAAGCTGTCAATATTGCATCTGGCTCTATGATTATGGCTTCCACCACTGTGCAGTACAATAAAGCTGTATTGATGCAGCGTATTCCTGGCGTTGTAGGAAACACCGTAAACACAACCACATCAGCGGATGTGACAATCGAGAGCTTTTCTGGAGGCAATTCTGCAGAGGTGAGATATCCGTTTGGGATTACAAGCGCAGGTTCTGCTGAGATCTTGCAGCGCGTCATATCCACATCGAGGTCAGGCACACTCGATGTGCCGGCTGCCGGCAATGCATCACTGCTCACCGCATATTCTGATGGACACCCTTATGCTGTGTTTCAGCCCTATGATGAGTCGAATTCACAGCAGGCATTTGGTATAGCTACAGGCGGCTCGAGCGAATATGGGACTCAGACACAGCTGTATGATGATTTCTTCACGAGAGGATCAACATTAGGTAATCTCGACGAGCCTTTGAGTGCAAAGGACAAGATCATAATCGACCTGACTCCTAATAGCGAAACATCACTGTTGTCGACAACAGGGTCCAGCACTCATGGACCAGCTTCAAATTTCCCAATGGCTTATTTCAATTTTAGCACAAAGAGATGGGAGCCAATTGGGTTTGGTTATGGTCGAACCACGCCGGCAGGTGCAACCACGCTGCAGGAAAATCTTGAAAGGCAGTATCTTGGCTTTAGTCAGGGGTGGCAAAATGCTGCTGTTGATTCTAGTACGAATGGAATACAAATTTTAGATCCTGAACTTTTAAGAACATATACCGGTACAAAAAAAGTGTTTCAAGAATCTGGGTGGTTTTCTCCAATTGACACATTCGGGTTTCCTTTACATCCTAAATATCACGCGACAGGATCGCAGCAGTTGGATGTCACAAGTCTTATCGACAGACCGTTCTTGATAGAAAAAATAGTGTATGAATTTTCTGGCTCTATGCCAAATCTTCAGTCTACTTTAGGAGGTGGAAACTTTTATCTTGGGGGCGGTGGCGTATTCTTTATTCTAAATCAAAGAAAAGCTAATCCTGACCCAGGTCAAGAGAATGAGTACACGAACACGTACATTTCAGAAAGAACAGGCAGAGAGTTTGGAGCACCACAAGATGGAGGTGTCGATGGCCCAAATGGAAGTTTCTATAGTTTTCATTATCAGAATGGCGGTATACCAAGGACTATGCAGCTATCACCATCAGGCCCTTCTGTTTACGTCGATTCTATAAGAGACCTTGTCACGTTTGCAAGAGTTGGGACCATTTGGGATACTTACGGTGAAGAAATTGAGCAACTCATAGAGCCTAATTTTCCGCATCCTGCGCGATTTATGGATCTTGCTATCAACGTTCCTGCTACAGGAACGTTTAGCGGGAAGTATACAGTTGCTGCTCCTGTAAGATCTCCGTCCCAAAATTCTGCAATTGCCAACATTGAGCTCGGAATACCTTCTGTGTCGCCAAATAACACTGTTTCAGTGTGGGCATCCAAAGACTCTTCTACTAGAAATTCTATAGATATTTCTACAGGAAGGGCTTATAGAGGAGATTTTTTTGGCCCTGAGATTGCTTATCGCACCGCAGGGTATAACACAACTAAGTTCATATTTGCACCAAAATTTGACAATGTGGAATCTCCTTATCTAATACTCCCTGGAGACAGGCTGGTATTTGGTTGGCAGTCACCAATGTCATATGCAATAAATTCTATTGACAAAGAAAAAACACTAAAGATACTCCCTGGCGCCGGCAAGCTCACTCTCTACGGCTCTTATCTCCAAGATGACAAGCCTGTTCATGACATCTACAAGGACCAGCTAAACTCAGACGCAGCCCACGAAGCGATTCCTACCGGTCCGTGGGTCTTGGATCGATTCGAGACTGAGCCACAGATGTGCTACTCAGGTAGCATTCGTGAAGAGCACGTGACAGGAACTATGGTCACGAGATCATCCACAGGCGGCCTGAGTGTGACCAATGTCAATGACTTTTCTATTGGCGGTGTGAGAGCCGTGAGCGCCCGCGCAAGCGCAGGAACATTGGGTCAGAGGTGGTCTTTTTTTAGAAATAACAGGTTGATCGATTCTGAAGAACAATATTATGACTCGATGCAGCCTAATCCTGTTGATATGCTATACTATGGAGGTACCAGAGCGCTTCTTCGTCCACCTACCACTGCATCTCTACCTCCTTACACGGTTATTCCAATCATGATTCCTGGAGAAATCTATAACGCTGCCCCTGCCGCAGAATGGCCTACAGGAATAAACCTGTGGTTTGCTGATGATTTCCCTGAGTGGATTTCAGCAGTTAATTCGTATTCCAATAGAAATATTTGGGATGGATCATTTCCTTTCGAGTCAAAATATTCTGCATTTGAGAGAGTGAAAAAAATAGGGACTAGTCTTTTTGCAGGAGAGAATAGGCCGTATTTTTCATACCCACAGACTTATTATGGAGCCGGTGTTAATGGACCTACAATCGCGGGCATTGCGCCTAATATGAGAGTTGTGGATACAAACGCAAAATTTGGAGCTGCACACGTTGGTAGACTAATTCGAATTACTTCAACAGTGCCTGGAAACTCTGGATTTTTCACTATAACTTCTGTCACAACTACACAGGCATTCTATACTAATGGCGCAGGCACTGCACAGGCTGCATCTCTTAATTTATCATATGGTGTACCAACGCTTGAAATTCCTGGAACAATTGAGCTGGGAAATCGCGCTCCAGATGGCGGAATAATGTTTTTTACAGGTTCTTCAAACGGTTTGAGGAGCCCTTCTGTTTTGTACTCACCGGGTGGACTTTTCAAGGATTCAGTTCCAGAGCCATACGGCGGTGCAATTCCTGTCTCTGATTATCAAGCTTTGTTTCCATTTACAAATAGAGATATTGACACGAACCCTATAGCGACCAACACTTTAGTAGGGTCTATAGATGGGAATAGCGAAAATATAAATTATGAACTTTCACGATTTATGGGCTGTTTTGGATCAGGCTTTAGACAAATGATACAGTATTCAAGTATTGCATATGCCGCGCCTCCTTATCTTTATCCTAATTCTCTTCCTTCTGGCGCACGATATCGAGGGTGCAAGCACGGTCTTGTCAATCCTATTCCTCTTTTTTCTAACGCTGTCTTCAATGGTACAAAGTTTGGGCAGTTTCGTGATATGATGGAACAGCGCCAATACACACGTTTCTCTCTTAGCGATAACACACTAACTGAAGCGGCAGTCAACGTACAATTCATCAATAGAAATGCGCCTCCTGGGACTCTCAACATAACTTCAGGTAGCGCTACAAATTCTTCTAATATTTCGAAATTTGCAACATCAGAGCATCCATATGATGATGCGCTAGTTGATCTTGAGCAAATTTGGGACCGCAGCACATCCCTTCCAGAGACGCTTATCGCTCTATGAGGCATGCATTGACAAATTGGCGCTGCTGATACTTAGAGTGTAGAAGATGGCTGGAATACTCGATCCTAAGACCCGCGTGATGGACTTCATCCTTACTGATGAGGGTCGCCGCCAAGTGAGAGACGGCGACCTTCGTCTTGCCTATGCTTCATTTTCTGATTTAGGAGCATTTTATAGCGAGGACAGTACTGGAGCAGCGACAGACGCGTCTTCTCGCATTTACTTTGAAGCCACATCGAGACCCCAAGACAGGCTCGTGGTCGAGTCTACTTTAGGCGTTATTTCTTCATTCACAACAGTCGGATCATCGTCTTCGTACGACCTTGCCGGTGAGCAGGTTGCGACGTCGCCTGAGTCACCAGCTCATGCATATGAGGCATTGACTCTGACTGGTAGCCAGCTGGTGGAGCAGGCTGATTCTATTTTGGCAGGTGTAGTCAATAATTTCACAGACAATCAGTTCATAGCCAAGGAAGACGTTTTTTCTTACAAGCAGGGCTTTGAGCTATCGGACGAGTCGATTGAATTTCGTCCAACGTCACAATCACCAATCGATATGTGGCTTTACACATCTGTCGATGATCGTGTGCGCCCTCCAACTCTGTCATCTCTAGACTCGGTACCGTTTGACAGGCGCTTTGCGCACTTTCCAAACTATAAGTTTCTACCCCCAGTCAATGCGCAGGGCTCAGGACAGCTGGCTGGAAAGCAGCTGGGCTTCTATCCAAATTTGAATCAGCCTGAAATTATTACATACCAGCAGCTGCAAGAGGAACTGGCTAATAAAGACGTTCATGATATTAGATTCGATCCTACAAGCCGTGATAATAACATTACGATTCAACCCTTTGAATTTGACTCTGCTACAGGTACACTTCGTAAGCTTGTGATTGTCGATTATGGCGTCTTTCCCAACACACGAAAAACGTCAGCCGGCGTTCACGTCTTCTTTCTTGGAAAAATGATGCGCTCGAGAGATGGTTCTCTCAAATTTATCAACATATTCACACTGGAGCTGGACGTATGACATTCAGGCTTAGACAGCCTTTTGTGCTGCGAACGGGAGTCCGCGCTGCAGAGGATCTAGATTTTTCTAATACTTTCAAGATTTCCTCTGACTCCGAGGACTCAGATGCGTTCATTTCTCTGCGAGCTCCAGCATATGATCCTGCAACTTTAAATGAGGCTTCTGACGTCCTCGATGGAGATGGAAACTTTACGTTCGACGTCAATTTTTGTGTTGATATGGAGTCTGCGGCCAGGGCAAATATTCGCAAGGTAAGATTTGAAGTCTACACAAAAAATCCTAGGCCTATATTGCCAATATTGGCGCCCGGTCGACCAGGGACAAGATCTTATATCAACTCTAGAGCTTTTAGCGTACTAGGTTCTCGTGGAACGGGCATTCGCGGAACTGCTGTAGGCTCTGCAGCATCTCGTGTCGAGAACGTTCCTGCTGTTGCGACCTGTAATGTCGATCGCTCTAGCACAAGAGAGCTTGACCAGGGGCTAGTGAAGACGTTCGAGGTGTCAACTGGCATTAACGACATCATTATTAATCGCTACAGAGATTCTTTGAGACTTATAAGCACATCAGTGCGCGCCCCTGAAGGACAGGTCACCGCAGCGCAGCTCGCATCACAGGCAATCTCTACTACCCTGGCCCCCACTTCGCAGGTCTACGCAATTTCTGCGACTCCAAACATAAAAATTAGCACTACAGCCGTTGGAGTCTGTGAGCAGACCGTTCGAGGTGTTGTTGGAGATCGGCCAAATACGGCAGATCTTCGCCTAGGAGGTAGAGAGACTTTTCAAGAGTCAAGACAGCTTCTGGCCCAAAAGGTTCTATTTTCTAGAAAGAATCCAACGGAACACCTCAACATGTTCTATTCGACAGGTCCCTCTTCATCAGGGGGATCATCTCGAGAGCCAATTAGATATGACGGGTCAGGTCCAATCACAAATGAGACCAAAGTTTCGAAAACAGGCCTAGAGTCTGACAATAAGTTTCAGCCCACAAGGCCCGTGGGAGTGCAAGCTATAACGACACAGCGTCCTGCAAACTTTCGGGGAAGCGCTGCCCAAGAGGCACTTTATCGTTCATCTGCTGACATTCCAGCGCGGGCTTTGTCAGGTGCGCAGTTTTTAGGAACAGCCATCAGGCAAATCACATTTAGGTCTTCACTCAGACAATTTCGCGCTGAATTTGATGTTCCAATTGGCTCTCTAAGACCTAAGTCGAACAAGTATATTTGGGTAATTGCAAAGCTCATTGGCAGAGATGGCAGAGCAACAAGAGAAAAGACATTTAGAATCGACGTTAGAAAGCAGCTTAAGTCGCACATGACACCCCTGGTGGCACCAGGGATTCGCGTCTTGAATCAGGCCGAGGGACGAGTAACTCTAGAGATCGAGCAGCGCGATCCTATTGCAACTAGCTTTACAATTTATCGAATGGTAGCCCAGCCTAATGAGCTATCTGAATCACGATGGATTCGAGTTGCAGACATTCGCGCAAATACGCGGCGAGGCTCGATCAAGTTTGTAGACGAGACAATCACAAGTAATGTATCACCCAACATCGTTCTCTATGAGGCACGATGCAGTGGACTGTTCGGATCCATATGCCCCGTGACGACTCGCATCGTCGAAGCTGGTGTCAAAAGGATAGTCAATTTGTCTCGTACAAACAAGTACGGCGTTTGTAATATAGTTGCAGCGCAGGTGGGAAATAGAATAGAGATAAGAGTAAGTCGACTGCCAGCTGGCGTGACAAGAGTCTTTCTTAAGAAGCAGCTTGTCAATACAGCGCTCAAGGAAAGAGACTTTCGAAAGCAATCTATAGTCAGAGTTCAAAACTATAGTCCTAATAGTCCGACAGAGTACTACGACGTGGTGGGGTCAGAGGGCACGTATACGTTCGAGGACACTGATCTTGCAAATAGACAGGCATACAGATACTACGCACAATTCGATTGGTCCGACCGTGAGCGCACAAATTCTGTCACCGAAGACTATATCGAATATCGAAGAGTTCCCGATCGTCCCATCGTTTCATACCTTGAGTCTCCTTCGGCTGGCATCGACAGTTTGGGTAGAGCGTTCGTTTCGTTTGAGCTCGGCGCCAATTTTGCTGATGAGGGACTCGACGAGCTCAATAGAATCTTGGGAGATAATGGTGTAAGCAGCGTTTTCGTGGAAGAGCTGCGCAAGGATCGCTCTTTTATCTCAAATGTACTGCTCTTTCAGGTAACGCGCAGAGATGTGAGGTCAGGAGAGTCTGTTGTTTGGCCACTGGTTCGAGAAGGCATGTTCATCGACAATAGCGAAACTCGCGCCTCGGCACGAGGGACTTCTGGACCAGGGACTGATGCGTCTCTTAGAGCCGGTGCGCAATATCTTTACATTGCTCGACTTCACATCGTCAATCCAGAAAGATTCTTTAGAGAAGCCCTCACGCGCATACCTGCTTCCACTCGACAGATAATCACTGATACCGATCCTAATTTCATCAAAGTCTCAGCACAAAAGTTTGCTGAAAACTTTGCAATTCAGCCCGGAACTATTCAGAGTCCCACGACCCTAGAGAGAGATGTCACTTTTTCTGATGAGGTCAAGGGAGCCTACACAGGAATATCATATAATACGATCATAGATATCCCCCTCCGTCCCGCCGTGCCTAAGTCAGTTCGGGTCCTAAGGTCTCCAGGTAGTCGTCCTGCCAATGTAATCAAGTGGCAAGTGGATGGCTCGATTGACACCGTCTTCACCTTCGAAGTCAATGTTACGATCGATAGAGATCGGACATTTCCACTAATGGGAGTTTCACCCACAGTTTCGGAGGACGGTCAGTATGAAATAAGAGATGAGCTCTTTGCTAGAGAAATTGTACCGGTCTCATATAGCGTGACTGCCATTTACAGCGATATGTCCAGAAGTCCAATTGCAAAAAGCAATGAAATTTATACCGGTACGACAATACCGGTATCAATACTCAACTTGGCAATTAAGAAGCAGATACAGTCATCACCGGGTCTAGACTTGAGTCGAATCAATAGCAATACCCTAAATTCAAGGCAGGTTGAGGCAGATATAGATCCGTGGGTGAATGGACCGCTGGTAGATCCGAGTGCATCAGGTGATAGGATCGTGTCACAGACACAGGCAAATAGAAATAGCCTGCTGTCGTCTGAGCGCTTTGATAATCTAAATGCGAATAATCCAGCCAGAAGACGCAGAGGAATCTGATATGCCAAAGATTAATGGAAAAAATGGAATGCTGGGCTCTACAGTGTCGACTCAGCCCTCACCTGGCGTGCAGTCAGGAAAGGCCGCGGCTGTAGAACTAGGCCGCATGATAAATGCACAAAAAAACTTAGGGGCGCCAAAGTTTAGAATCGATCCCCTTAATAAGCTAAAGGGGATCGATTACACAGTTCTACAAAAGGCAATTGCAGATTCTACTTCACGCACGTCACCTGTTCCTCCTGCTCCTCCACCTCCTGCTGTGACTGTCGAAGGTATTACAATTTCTGTCGGAGAGAGTCCTGTCACAACTGATGTGGCGTCTCCTCCTGCGACTGTGAGCATCGTGCAGGACGCCTCCGATGAGGAGCTCAAGCGTATAGTGCTTGAGAGGACCAAGGGTCCACTTCCTGTCATATTGTCTTCAACAAAAATTCCTGAGCTAACACCTACAGATGTCGACACATTTCTAGAGGTACCTCAATTCGAAAAGAGGATGCTTTCAGAGGCAGTCGTGGGAGGCATAGAAAAGGTAAAGCTTGCTGGAGCACCAACTGAAGCCAAGGCTGCAGAGGAAGAGTCTAGAAAGTCTCTAAAGTCAATTGATGAGCGTGTCGATGCATTGGCATATATGCTTGACACCATGGACACCGCAGCATCAGGCCTCAACGTCACAAAGCTTTCGTCACAGATAATGCAAAAAGCCAGCGATGCGCTAGCGCTTATTATTGCTCCAACTGAGGCAGCTAACAGCTCCCTTCCATCATCATTGGATGAGTATATTGCCTTGACATACCCGCAGATTAGTGTCGACGCTGCGCTTACGAATACAGGCCGCCTAGGCCTTGTTGCCCAAGACATGTTCCTCTCTTGTCTGACTGCACACCCTGCAACTCTGACAAACTTAAGTCGACCCCCTATTCCTGTAGGGTCACTTTTTTCAGTTCCTGGTGCATATCGATACGACCCTGACGGCCCAGGATCGAGACCAGAATCTGATATACCTACGGTGAATCAACTTTTTGTTAGAAATGAAAATACGATCGTAGGGCAATTTAAGCGCGCTCGGGCAGCTGGAGAGCCACGGGTACTTGTTAGAAAGAATCCTGGATTTATCACTCAGGACCCAGATACCACCTCGACCGCCGGCACTCAAGAAGAAATGTGGGATGACATTATTCATTCCATCTGCGCGCTTTCGAATGAGATGGTCTTATCTGCCGGTATAGGTCGTCTTCAAGGAAGCAAATTAGGGAATAGATTTCTTGAGCGTCGAACTGACCGTCCACAGCAGTACGATCCACTCGCAAGGGTCTTGGGATTTGCACCGGGATCAACGGCAGAGGCGGTCTCTAGATTTATTACTACCGGTCCTGATCGGGCAGGTTCTTACTTCGATTATCTTGCTCTAGGTGAAGAAGTCGCAAATCGAGAGCTCATTATTATGCCCTTTGAGGCTAACACTGTTGTGTATGGAGAAACACCATATGTTTCAGGCCGTCAATACTTTGTGGAGATGGCTGCCCAGCTCGAGCGCCCGGCGCTTCGAGGAGCACTTCGCAGATTTTCGACGCAGTATTCCGGCGTGATCAAAGATATATCGTCATATCTCACAGAGCTGATGGCTCTAGACACGACAACTCCACTGTCTCCTGAATTACTACTTGCAGGAATTCTGCAGGAGATTTGG
>OGVY01000023.1_pt1 | contig 25181 bp, 27 predicted proteins | sample 1575871 | NCBI WGS metagenome assembly OGVY01 (sample SAMN07581536, study PRJEB24739) | freshwater metagenome
CGAACAATCGTAAAGAGGCTTCTCAGAAAATCGGTAGGAACTTTGGGTTCAGGAAAGGGATCCCAGCGAAGTTGGCTGGGGCCGCTCGTGCTTTGGGAATCTCCTGTCACCCAGGAAGGGGTCGGTACCGCTGCCCATTTTCCATGAACCACCGAAGGGAGGATTCTATAGAGCCAAGTCCGCCTGTTTTCATGCCGGGACATTGTAAAAGAGGAACCACTCAGCTGTTCGGCATAGAGCCCAAAGGGCACTTTCTGAGGAGAATTCTGAAAACGAGGAAGAGCTCCGGCCTTTGCCTCCGACTCGAAGAAATTCCCAAAACCTGAATGGTACTGAAGTTCCATTTTCAAAACCGAAGTTTGCGCTTCTTCTTTTAATTTGTCATCTAAGATTGACAGGTTAAATTAGGTACACGAATCTAATAAGCCTAAATTTTTGAGATGGGGAAAGCCTATGTATGAACAGCTAAGTAAGATCTGGCGTGATGTCATGGACGGCAAAGGCTTTGAGTATGGTTTGCCAATTGACGTGTCGACCCATGGATCCGCTATTGATGCTTTAATTTCTACGCTCCACTATTTCATGGCGGTCCTTTTTGTAGGCTGGGGGATTTACTTGCTTTATTGCTTGATTCGCTTTCGAGAACGCCCGGGTCATACTGCGGATGTTTCCACTAAACATTACTCCCTTCCTAAGTATCTTGAGATTGGAATTGTCGTATTTGAAGCTTGTTTATTGGTGTTTTTTTCCTATCCAGTCTGGGCAAAACTCAAAACAGATTTCCCAGATAGAGACCAGTCTTTGGTCGTACGAATCACAGCTGAGCAATTTGCCTGGAACATTCACTATCCAGGAAGAGATGGTAAATTTGGAAAAACGAGTTTGGATTTAATTGATGGGACTAATCCGGTGGGGCTAGACAGAGAAGACCCCGCTGCAAAAGACGATATTGTTTCTATTAATCAGTTTAATGTTCCTGTTGGCAAACCCGTTATTGTCGAACTCGGAGCTAAAGATGTGATCCACGGTTTTTTTCTGCCTACGGCCCGTGTAAAACACGATGCCATTCCAGGAATGGTCTTCCCTCTTTGGTTTGAAACGAAAGAAACGGGTAATTTCGAAATCGCTTGTGCCCAACTTTGCGGCGTTGGCCATTATCGAATGCGCGGATATTTTAATGTGATGACCCAACAAGATTATGACAACTGGGTCTTAGAAGAAGAAAAAGCTTTGGCTGAAGGAGAATAAGCATGTCGCACGAAATGCCTTTTTGGAAAAAATATATTTTTTCAACCGATCATAAAGTGATCGGGCTTCAATACGGAATCACAGCAACTTTCTTTTTGTTGTTCGGATTCTTTCTGATGATTCTGATGCGGTGGCAGCTCGCTTACCCAGGAGTGGAAATTCCTCTTATTGGTAAAGCTATTAGTGACAGTGGGGCTTTGACTCCAGAGCTTTACAATGCGCTTGGAGCCATGCACGGAACGATCATGATTTTCTTGGGAGTTGTTCCCATGGGAGTAGGGGCTTTTGGAAACTATTTAGTTCCTCTTCAAGTTGGCGCCTGTGACATGGCTTTTCCTAAACTCAACATGATGAGCTACTGGGTTTATTTTGTGGGCGGAGTCATCATGATGGCTAGCTTTCTCATGCCCGGAGGAGCTGCAGCTTCGGGTTGGACTTCTTACCCTCCTCTTTCTGTTATTTCCAATAATGCTCAGACCGTGTGGCTGATTTCGATGGTTTTCTTGATCACTTCTTCACTTTTGGGTTCTGTAAACACTATCGTGACTGCGATTCAGCTTAGAGTGAAAGGACTTAACTTCATGCGATGGCCAGTCCATGTGTGGGCCCAAGTCACAACAGCGTTCCTTCTTCTTTTAGCTTTCCCGCCCCTTGAAGCTGCAGCAGTCCTTCAATTAGCCGATCGAGTTTTTGGGAGTAGTTTCTTCCTGCCGAGTGGTCTCGTGGTTTCTGGAGAAAAATGGCCTGGAGCAGGCGGTGGGAACCCGCTTCTATGGCAGCATTTATTTTGGTTCTTGGCGCATCCAGAAGTGTACGTCTTGATTCTTCCAGCAGTTGGTGTGGTGTGTGAAATTGTTACAGCAAATTGTAAAAAGCCTCTCTATGGTTACAAGACCATGGTTTATTCGATTCTTTTCTTGGGATTCATGTCGTTTGTGGTTTGGGCACACCACATGTTCATGACAGGAATGGGAGTTACTTTAAGCTCCTTCTTCCAAGCAACTACCATGATTATTTCCATTCCCTCAGTCATCATTCTCACAACGTTACTTTTGACTTTGTGGGGGGCCTCCATTCGGTTTAGTGTCCCGATGCTTTTTGCCACTGCTTTCTTGCCAATGTTTGCAATTGGAGGACTTACTGGATTGCCTTTGGGGCTTACTGCTTCCGATATCCACTTGCATGATACCTATTATGTAATTGGACATTTCCATTATGTAGTAGCTCCAGGGACTCTTTTTTGCACTGATGGGCGGGGTCTACTATTGGTATCCGAAGTTCAGTGGACGCCAAATGAATCAAACCTTAGGTAAAATTCACTTCTGGACTTCTTTCATTGCGATTAACTTTGTCTTTTTGCCTATGTTTTTGATGGGCTCCAAGGGAGTCTCAAGAAGAATGTATGACCAAACAGTTTATTCATACGGTGCTTCAACTCAGAGCTGGAATGTGGTGATGTCTACGGCAGCTTTTGTGCTCCTGATTGCCCAAATCCCTTTTGTTTGGAACATGTTTACAGCTTGGAAAATCGGTAAAAAAGTTGAAAACGATAATCCGTGGGAGGCAACTACTTTAGAGTGGGCTGCTACTTCTCCGCCCCCTCACGAAAATTTCACAACTCCAGTAGAAGTTTATCGGTCACCTTATTCATATTCAGAAACCTCAGGAAAGGTTCTTCCTCAGTTTTCTCCTCAGGAGGCTTAAATGGCAGTGCACATTCCTTATATTGATAAGCCAAACCCTGTTACAGGGGTTACCAACGCAAAGCTTGGGATTTGGTTGTTTCTCGCATCTGAAGTGATGCTTTTTGGAGCGCTTTTTTCAGCTCTGATTACTCTTAGGCTTGGAGTCAATGATTGGCCCCATGGGTACGATGTCCTCAATGTGCCGTTAGCCACTCTGAACACAGTAGTTCTGATTTTCTCTTCGGTGACAGTCGTAATGGCTTGGGCCTCTTTGAAAATGCAAAACTTGAAGCAGTTTAAGACTTACATGTCACTCACCCTTCTCATGTCTTTTATTTTTTTAATTGTGAAGGGCTTTGAGTATGGGGCAAAGTTTTCTCATGGGATCTCGCCAGCAACCAGCAATTTCTACGCAATTTACTTTGTAATCACGGGTCTTCATGGATTGCATATTTTGGGTGGAATCATTGTAAATGGCTATTTGTTGGGACCCGGGTGTAAAATGTGGCAAACGGAGCCTGAAAGATTTACAGGTCGAATCGAATGCGCTGGCTTGTACTGGCACTTTGTGGACTTGGTTTGGATCTTTCTTTTCCCAATTCTTTATCTTCTCTGAGGAGACAGCATGGCATCAGAACACATGACAGTTGAGGAAGTTAAAAAACATACTCGAGTTTACTGGGTGATTTTTGGTTGTTTGCTAGCTCTAACGGCTGTAACCGTGGGGATTTCCTACATCCACTTGCCCTTTACTTTTGCTGTGATTTTAGCTCTCGTTGTAGCCAGCACAAAAGCCTCTCTTGTGGGCCTTTATTTCATGCACTTGATTTCTGAAAAAACAGCGATTTATCTCACGTTACTTCTGACCGCTGTTCTCTTTGTTTTCCTAATTGTAATTCCGTGGATGATCCCTTTTGAAACCTACCGAGGTTGGATTGTCTCTTAAAGTTGTTCATTTTTTCTTTATTGTTTGTTCCATAGCTCTTTCTAGCTTTTTCGGTGGCTGGAGTCTGAGTAACTATGACTTTGATTCTGATCCCCTTCTAGTGTGCTTGGGACTCCTTTCCCTGGGAGCTTCCGGGGGCCTGATTTACTACCTTTTTTACTTTTTGAAAAAGACCAAGGGTTACGACTTACTCTCCTGGGTTCTTTGGATTGGGATATTTTTAGTGCCAAATCTGGCTCAAGCTTGCTCCGTATGCCAGTTTGCTGCTCCAGACTCTCCCTTAGTGACTGCGATCAGAGAAGGAATTTGGGTACTCTTATTTTTATTAGTCCCTGTCCTTCTAGGATTCTTGGCCCTTTTTATTTTTTGGGCCAAAAGGGATTCTGCTAATTTAAGTTCACCCGAATAAGTCTTTTGCCTTCACCTTTAGATTGGTCTTTGGTTCGAGCAAGCACAAAGAGCGTTTTTCCATTATCAGATAAAATGAGATCTCCTTTGGTAATCGGCCCCTCTAGCATCCCAAAAAGTGGCCTTACAACCGTAGGTTCCCCTTTTTCCAGCTTCCGAGGATAAACCAGACTCAGGCCTTCCTGCTCGCTCCAAGCAGCAAGAACCGCTTGCTTGGAATTTAAAACCATTGGAACCGAATTCCCAAAATTGTAAAAGCGGCAACCATAAATGCCATCATCCCAAAGAAGATTCTTGTTGGGATCATCCGTACGAACTACAAACATATTATGATTTCCCTGCATTAACTCTGGAAACTGGTAGACCTCTAATACATTTCCAGGAAGCGAAGTGGAATATTGACCTGAAGTGTAGAGCTGACACTTGGGTTTTCCCAAAAGCTCCCCTTCAATTTGAATATTAAAGTAGCTAAGCCGAGTGCGATTTCCCTCTTTTTTTACTTTGTAGAGAAAGATGTAAGGATAAACATGGCCCTCTCCTAGGAAAAAATGTTCGCCCTTGTTAGCAAACAAGTTGCAGAGGTGTGGGGTCACCCCTTTTCGACTAAAAGAATAAATACTAATTCGCTGTTTACTTTCACTGACCTGGTAAGGATCAACACTAAATAGAGTTTCTTTTCCTAAAAAATGGTGCCAATAAACATGTTTAAGTGGATTCTTATGGGACCACCGTCGCCAATGGGGAGGATGAGTTCCAGTATCTAGGACAGTAGCTCGATCCCTCAAAGTAATAAATCGATCATTCTCATCCTTAACCGCAGAAAGAGGCCACTGACTTGAAGCTATTTTTCTGCTTTTCCCAGATGCCAAGTTTAATTCAAAGATAAGCCCATCATGATTTCTATAAACGAGGGCATTTTTGCTTTCCAAGAAAACAAACTCCTGAATTTCGCCCATAGTGGAGTATTGCATCCCTTCATCTTTAGATCCATCGATCAACTTGAGGGGATTAGGGCCATCTCCCCCTTGGCATTTTACCGAGCTGATTTCTGCACGAACACTTCCCGAGACAGAATAAATTAAAAAAGCTAAAGCAATGAGTTTCGTCATTATATTTCCCCTTCAAGAATTTTCAGAGAAGGAACCAAACGGTATCCCCCCTCTTCGAAACAAATCGGATCCATTCCGCAATCAAGCTCCACTAAAAGTTTTCTTAAATTGTGAACTTGAAAATGGATTTTGCTGTCATCCTCCTGAGGATGGTAATCTTTTTTTAGAAGTCTTTTAGCCAACTGAGACTTTTCAATCCAATTCTTCTTGGTAAACATTTCAAAAAGTCGAGCAGCGCTAGTTTGATGCTTAATCTCAATGGTTCTCTGCTTAAAAGAAAGTCTCCAAGCACGTATGCCTTGTTCGCACATCAATTCAGGCAACGGAGGTTTAACACTGATTTTTTCTTCTAAAGCCAAAAGCTGATTCTTAAGAGTTCTAAAGGGACTGGTCTCAACCGTTTTCTTCATTTCCTCCAACAAAATCTGAGCTTCCTCTTTTCTGTCTGTCGTTGCGAAAAGCCCTCCCAAGAGAATTCGAGCCGAGAAAAAGGCATACCAATCTCTGCGAGGATCGATTTTGCCGATAAAACTCCTTAAAGAAGCTTCTGCCTTATGATGGTTCCCCTCATCTCGAACTACTTTAATTCTCCAGAGCTCAATATTGAGTTGCGTTGTCCTATCTTCTGAATCTGGGACCGAATCGATAATTTGTCTGCAAGAGGCCACATCGGCATTTTCATAGTCGTAACAGTAGGCCAAAAACAACTTCGCCTTTGGGTGTAGATAGGTAGCTCCGCTATCTGAAATAACTCGATTTAAAAGTTGTTTAGCTTTAGGGATACTTTTTTCCGGACCCAAACAAAAAACTTCCGCCAGTTGATAAGCCAACTCAGGAGTTTTCCATTTATCATAGAGAGCCTCAATCTGATTCACATAAAACTGAAGTTCTCTTTCCTTTCCAAGCTCCAACAAACACCGAATAAAATAGCTAAGATAGAGAGCATGCTCCTTTTCCGGAGCAAAAGGGAGGCGATCGAAAAACCGTCTTAGAATGGCGTAAGCTTCGTGGAGTTCCCAAGAAAAAAATAACTCTCGGGCTTTTTCAAGCTCTTTACGTTGTTTTTCGTGCATGAGTGAACAAGTTTACTTAAGCCCCTTTAAACTGAGCGAAAATAATGTCCGGCCTCCAAATTTATCTCGATGGTCCCTGGTGCTCAGGAAAAGTTTCTCTCCGCCTGAGTCAATCCAAATCTGATTCCCTTCAAAAAAGCCCCTGTCCACCGGAATGTCCAAGTTAAAGAATCGCCCAGATTGAAGTGAGTAAACGCTGAGTCCCTTATGTCGATTGATATTTACTACAATCCCATTCTGAGGATTAGGAATATAAGAGTAACCTTGAGGAAGAGCGGCAGGCCTCAAATCTTCAACGGAACCAAAGAAAAGATTTTTCTGCTCTCCTTCTGTGATGATCGCGACCTCTTTCTCACCAGAAATCCAACTGATTGAACTAATCTTGCCTTGAATAGCCTCCTCACCACTTTTATTTGCAGACACTTGGCATTCTCCAGATTCTTCATTTTTTAATTCTATAAAGTAAAGTGCGAGCTGTTTCTCACTGGGGAGCGCTTCCTCACTGTAAAGCAACACTTCGGGATACCTATGCCCTTGAGCTACTTTCAATTCCTGAACCGAGCGGTCCAGCGAAAACTCGCAAGTTCTATAGTAGACCGTATTTTTCTTTGGATTGACCACTAAGTAAGTTAAGGCCCAAGTTCCAGGTTTGATTTGTTCGAGGCTGCGCTGGAGAAAGGCTTGGTTATCATGCCAGAAGTAGAAATGACTTGTAGGGGGCAATAAAAATTCTTTTCCAGGAGACTGGGTGTTTAGCTCTTTAAGAATTCGAAAATCTTCAGACAAAACGTGCTTTTCAGCCGAATCTAATTGGGGAAATAGTTTCTGGTGATACTCTCCGAGCAGCGTTTCCTTGCCGCTATCAAGATGAAAGAGCTTGAGCCGTTTTTGGGAGCTCACATACAAGATTTTTTCCGTACGCTCTAAAAACGAATAAGAAGTAATGGGTTCTAATAACTTCAGAGGGAATTTCCGGGGGGCTGGCACTTGCATAAAAGGAGTTGGACCATCACTTCCCCCAAAAGGCTTTTCCCCAAAAGCAAGACTGGCAAAAACACATAGAAAAACCAAAAAGCAATTGAACCGCCTCATTTTACTTTCTCCTCAATTTCAGCCACTTCTGGAATCCAACGGTAGCCTCGGGAGTCTTTAGCAATGAGCTTTTGTGAAATCCCAAGTTTTAGAAGATTTTTTTTCAAAACACTTAAATGGCCATAAATGAGCCGATCATCACTTTTGGGTCGATAATTTCGGTGATAAATTTTTCGAATGATTTCTTTTTTGGGAAGAATCTTTTCCTGAATGAGACAGGATAAAAGTTTTTGCCAGGGCTTCTCTCCAGTGAGTACTAAGCTCCGGTCTTCATACCGTAACACACTTAAACGTTCACTTTTTTCCAAAACCAAAGGAATAGAAGTTTGATACCCTCTAATTTGGTCAGCTAAATAATTGATTTGTCTTCGAATGGTGCTCAAGGGATGTTGGTCGCAATAGGACCTGACTTCTTTAATCACTTCCAAAAGCTGATTAAATCTTTCCTGTTTAAAATAAATTCCCCCAAGAATTACTTTGGCAGAAAGGTAAGCATGCCAGTGAAAATGCGACTGAATTTTGGCTAAAGTTTTTCCAATCAGTTTTTCGGCTTCATCCAGCTGACCAGAATCACGAAAAATTTTAGCTCTCCAAATTTCAGTGAGATCTTTGAGGTAGGGTTGAAGTCCATCTCCTTCGATGGAATTAATGATAGAGCCGCACACTCTCCAATCTCCACTCTGCATATCATGACAAGTGGCCAAGCCCATTTTGGCTCTGGCAACTAAATTGGGCTCACGAGTCTCAAATAAAAGTTTTTCAAAACATTGAATGGCTTGATTAATTGAGCCAAGATCGTGTGTGAGATAAGAAAGCGCAAGTTGGTAACTGAGGTTGGGATTTCTATTTTTTTCTGGAACAGCCCTGAGTTTTTCTTGATAACTTTTCAGTTCTTCTTGATAATCCAGCTCATAAAGACATCGAATAAACAGAGAAAAATCTTCTACGGAATCGCAACAGACCTCAATAGAATGGCCGCCAAAGATGGATCGGTACTCATTGCAAGCGCCTTCTAGATTCAGTTCATGATAGAGCTTGCGAGCGCGAGCTAATTTGCGGGATTCTTGAGGATTCATTTTTGGATAAATTATCACAATCTTAAGGGAATGAATAAGAGCATTTTTAAGACGTGCGCCGCGCGTTATTCAGCTCGAGTTCTTGACTCGATTGGACTAGATAGAAGCCCCTAAAAAGTGAGACCATAACGATGTTGTTCTCCTCTTTTTTCCTATGAAAATCATTTCGCACCGCGGACTCTGGAATAAGAACAATCCGCAAAATTCCTTAAGGGCTTTTACGGCGAGTCAGGGCTTTGGTTGCGGGATTGAAACGGATTTGCGTTCATTTCAAGGCGCTCTTTGGTTGTCTCACGACCCAATTAGGAATTCCGAGGGGCTGACTTCTTTTGATGCATTGTTGGAACTTTGGGAAAGCTCTAAAGACTTACCGTTATTTTTGAACATTAAAGAAGACGGCTTGATTCCTCTTCTTCTTCCCTACCGTTCCAAGCTTTCAAAACTGAGACCCGTTTTTTTTGACATGAGCATTCCTCAACTCGTGCAATTTGCAAAAGTTTTCCCAAAATCTATGTTAGCCACTCGCTTCTCCGAATGGGAGCAACCTCCTCACGCAATAGAGCTTTGTGATTGGGTTTGGGCAGATGGATTTCAATTAGATCCGCCTTTAGAAATGCTGCAATCTTTTGTTGTAGAAAAGAAACTCTCATTAACAATCGTCTCACCTGAATTACATCAACGAGATCCCGCTTTAGCTTGGGCTCAATTTAAGCAGAGCTTTTTTTTGAAGCATCCAAACATTTATCTTTGCACGGATAGAGTCGCGGAGGCCCTTCAGGAGAATTTATGATTAAAAGTATCGTTTTCGATTTGGATGGAGTTCTCGTAGATACGGTTGAGCTTCATTACAAAGCGTTCACTCAAGCTTTAAAGCTTTTTGGTTTTGAACTGCCACCGGCCATCCATGGATTTTCCTATAATGGACTGCCCACTCAAACCAAATTAGAAATGCTTTCGCAAGTGGGCAATCTTCCGAGAGGGTTGCATTCCTTTATCAATGAAATGAAACAGATCTATACCGTTGAGCTTCTAAAATCTCAGATTCGTCCTCGAGAGGAGCAAGTGAGTCTTTTTAGGGATTTGAAAGAGCGCGGTTTCAAATTAGCTGTCGCTTCAAATTGTACAAGAGCAACAGTGGATTTAGTTCTGGAGCACTTGGGCCTAAAACCGTTTCTATCAGTAGTACTTTCAAAAGACGATGTAAGCTTTCCCAAACCCGACCCTTGTATTTATCAAACGTGTTTTAAACTTCTGGGGGTAGCAAGCCACGAAGCTATGATTATAGAAGATTCCCGACCTGGAATTTTGTCGGCGCAAAAGGCCTGTCCGCATGTTTCGATTGTGAGATCTTATCAGGAAGTCAGCAAAAGTTGGATCCTCAGTGAAGTTGGGAAGTACGAAAGCACACCGTTTCTGGACTCACGAGTAGTGGAAATTGTTATCCCCATGGCAGGGCTCGGCTCTCGTTTTCAAGAGGCGGGCTACCAGGACCCCAAACCTTTCATTGCCATTAAGGGTAAACCCATGATTCATTGGGTGATAGAGAACTTAAAAAGCCGCTTCTATCAAACTCACTTTACTTTTATTGTAAATCGTCAGCACGTAGAGGCTTATCAGTTCGATGAAAAACTGTCTCAATTGGCTCCCGGCTCAAACATTCTATCAATCCCAGGAAAAACGGAAGGGGCAGCGTGCACAGTGCTCCTTGCTATGGATCAAATAGCGCAAGAACGGCCCCTGGTCATTGCGAACTCAGACCAATGGATTGATTATCCTTTCGATCCCTTCCTTGAAACCGGAATGAAATCGGCTTGTGAAGGCCTTATTATGACTTTTCCCGCATCTGAGCAAAAATGGAGTTATGCAAAAACAACTGAATTGGGTTGGGTCACCGAGGTTGCAGAGAAAAAACCCATCAGCCAAAATGCCACTGTTGGGATTTACTTTTTTCAAAAAGCCTCTGATTTCACACGGTCTTGCGAACAGATGATTCGAAAGGGAGTCCGAACCAATGGGGAGTTCTATGTTTGCCCTGTCTACAATGAATTGATCCAAAAGGGCGGACGGATTCGAGTTTTCCCCATCCCTAAAAGTGCCATGCACGGATTAGGAACTCCGGAAGACTTACAAGTCTTTCTAGATAAACCCGAGTTGAACGCTCTGCTACTGGCTGGCTAAAAAGGATTTTTTGCGTAAATTTTTCCATTTTTAAAGCCTGTTTGTAACAAAATGAACGACTGGATACCCTCAATCGCGACGCGTTAATCCCTTTTGTTTACCTAAGCCTTCATAACGAAAAGTATTTTGGATTCGGTATCTTTCAAATCAACCCGAAAAAATAATGCACCGCACCCCAAAAACACAACGCAAGGTGTTGTTTTTTTTACTAAACTTATCCAGTGGGGCGTCGAAGAAGTGTGTGGCAGGTGGAAAATTTTAAGAGAATAACTCTCTAACCATCTGCTCACTCTGCAAGGAACAAAGCAGAGCGCTCTCAAATAAATTGAAGAGCGATTCACAAGGAAGGAGGTGCTAAAGAAGTAAGAGGGGGTTACTCCCATGAGTCTACGTATTAACACCAACGAGTTGAGCCTTGCAGCTCAACGCAATTTGGAGCAAACCGAACGCAGAATGCACTCTGTGGTCGAGCGGCTCGCAAGTGGAAGTCGAATCGTCAAAGCCTCTGATGATCCCGCCGGACTTTCCATTTCTGATAATTTAAACGCACAAGTAAGGAGTTTGGGTCAGGCAATTAGAAATGCCCAAGATGGTATTTCCCTGGTTCAGGTCTACGAAGGCGGTACCAACGAGATCAATAATATGTTGATACGCATGAGAGAGCTCGCTATGCAGTCGGCAACGGATACCGTTGGGGATCAAGAACGCTCCATGATTGATAACGAAGTCCAACAACTCAAAATGGAAGTGGATCGCATTGCTAAAACAACTCGCTACGCTAGCCGAGAGCTCTTAGCGGGAGATAGCGTGGTGCTAGACTTTCAAGTGGGGATCAATAATGAAGATGGCGTTGACCGAATTACCTTTGACCCTGGAAATACAAACTTGACAGCTTCTGGAATCGAAATTGATGGGGTCTCAGTTCTCGAAAAAGAAGGTGCGAAGGACGCACTCGGAACAGTGGATCAGGCCCTTACTCGAGTTAATGACATCCGTTCCAGAATTGGAGCGATTCAGGGGCGATTAAATTCAACTCAAATTTCTCAAGGGATTTTCCAAGAAAATCTTTCAGCTGCTCGGTCAAGAATCCGCGATGCTGATATGGCTTACGAAACTTCTGTACTCGCTAAAGAAAGCATTTTGAGACAAGCTGGGGTTGCAGTTTTAATGCAAGCAAATCAGACCCCCCAACTCGCTCTCAATCTGCTGAAGTAAGCAATGGGGTAAGCAGTAACACATACCGCCAAAGGGATTTCTTGGGACGTGCTAAAATAAAAGCACTTCTTTCATTTCCTTATGAAATCTCATAAAAATCCTAAGATCAATCAAGCCGGCCTTTATCTTTTTTCAAACGATCGAGAAATCATTATCAGTTTGAATGATTTTCTCATGGTGACTTTTCACTCACCCTCGAGCTCATCGACATCTGTCCTTCTTCAAGGGGTCACGGACCATCGCTCTGATTTCATTGGAAAGCTTGAGAGTCTTTTTGAGAAATACTCTTCTCTTCCAGATGTGGACGGGAATCTGATTCAAGCAAAAGTTTTTGGTTTTGGAAATCATTTTGCAGGTTTACTGCCTTCCCTCAAGCAGTGGTTGATGAAAGCGGAGATCCCAGTGATTGCAAGTCAGTTAGGATCTCATTTACCTGAAGAAGTTCTTCTCACTCCCCAAAATGGCAAAGTGGGGATTCGATTTAACCCAAGTAAAACTTCAGGGGACTTTAATCTTCTTTCAACAGGCACTGCCCGCAATCGCTCGGCAACCCCAGAAGACCCGACTCAAGTCACCGTTCTGTCACTCAGTGCAGTTACTAGAGCCCTTGCAAAGCAATGTATTGAGGAAGAGCCCTCCTGGGAAGCTGATTGTCCCGAGCTGTCCCATGAAAAAAATCTTCAGCAGTTTCTAGCCGATTGTAAGAGTTCTCTCATAATCCTTTCCGATGAAGTTAAAACAAAACCTAAGCTCCTAGATGTTGTTGCAAGACACTTTGAGAGAAATCCCCAAATCCGATTGGGTTGGATTGGAGCTCATATTCCCCAAGAAATACTGACGCTTTTTCCTGAAGTAAAACTTCTTCCCCCGCTTGAGCCGTTTCTGATCCCTCATTTTAAAAAAATGATCAAAAAAGCGCTACGAGATTCTCTCGCTTCTTTCTCAAACTCTCCGATTCCCTTTAGTAGCCCCAAGGGCAAAAGCCGATCACGCTGATTGATCAAGGTACTTTTTTTCTTGGATCGATTTTAGAATGATTGATACTTCAGTGAGCTTTTTGTTGCGGTAGAATTTAATCCTCACGGAATCGCCCACTTTCTTCTCTCCCAAAATATCTCTGATATCACGGAGAGAGGACACCGAACTCCCATCAATTTCCACGATGACGTCTCCATCGATGGGGATACGATAAAAACCTACAATGAGTTCCTTAGTCGCAGCTCGAATACCCAGTTGTCCTGCCGGTCCGTTTCTTAGAACCTGAGTCACCATCACTCCAGCTTCTCTGGGAATCTTTAAATAATTGAGAACTCTTTGATCGAGCCCTACGCCATAAAGACCCAACTCGGGTCTGATCACTCGACCCCATTGGATAAGATCCTCCACAATTTTTTTTACGGTCTTTACATTGATGGCAAATCCGATTCCCTCATTTCCACCGCTTCTTGAAACAATTTGGGCATTGATACCTATCAGTTTTCCAGAGCTGTCTAAAAGAGGCCCCCCGGAGTTTCCTGGATTGATAGCAGCATCTGTTTGAATGACATCCTTCAAAAGGCCTTCAGAGGGAGTTCGGATATCTCTTCCCAAAGAACTGATAATCCCAATAGAGAGAGAGCCCCCCAAACCAAAGGGGTTCCCGATAGCTAAAACTTTTTGGCCAACCGACAGACCACTCAAGTTATATTCCAGAACTGATAACTTTTTCGTGGAATTCACTTTGAGAACTGCCAGATCCGTGCTGGGATCCGTTCCTATGACTTTAGCAGCAAGTGTACTTTTATCATGTAAAGTTACTTCTACGTTCTGAGCTTCTCCAATCACGTGATCATTCGTCACAATGTAGCCATCAGATCTGATGACAGCACCACTCCCTACCCCTCGCTGAGGACTGATATCAAAAAAGAAATCTCGCCGGAGCGTGGTAGCGGTAATATTGACTACTCCTGGATTACATTTTTGATAAACTTCGATGTTATTTTTTTCATCTAACGAACTTCCCACACAAAGGCCTGTCCATAATCCGATCAAGCAACTTAGAGAAAAAGAGCAAAGACGCATGAGTTTTCCCTTCCTAACATTGACACCCCCAGCTGCTCTCACTAGACTCCTGGAGCATCATTTTTAGTTATTTTACCGCTTTTAAAGGAATTCGCTATGAACCCATCAGGTGAAAAAATCAGTTTTGATTCCAACCGAAAAATCCAAGTTCCAGACGCTCCCATTATTCCCTTCATTGAAGGAGATGGAACAGGACCCGATATTTGGAGGGCCTCCCAAAAGGTATTTGACGCCGCGGTGCAAAAAAGCTTCGGGGGAAAGAAGAAAATTATTTGGAAAGAGATTTTAGCGGGAGAAAAAGCTTTTAAAAATACTGGGAACTGGTTGCCCGAGGAGAGCTTGGAAGCTATCAAAACCTACTCCGTTGCCATCAAAGGTCCTTTAACAACTCCCGTGGGAGGAGGAATTCGATCTTTAAATGTGGCTTTACGCCAGCTTTTAGATCTCTATGCCTGCATCCGGCCTGTCCGATACTTTCAAGGTGTTCCAAGCCCTGTGCGAGAGCCAGAAAAAGTAGACATGGTGATTTTCCGGGAAAATACCGAAGATGTTTACTCGGGCATTGAGTGGAAAAGTGGAACTCCAGAAGCCAAAAAAGTGATCGATTTTTTAAATTCTCAAATGGGGACAAAGCTCAAAGCTTCGGCAGGTATTGGGATTAAACCCATTTCTCCTGAGGGAACTCGCCGCTTAGTCCGAATGGCAGTCGAATACGCTATTAAACGAGGAAAAAAGAGCGTCACTTTGGTGCACAAAGGAAACATAATGAAATTCACCGAGGGGGCATTCAAAGAATGGGGCTATGGACTGACCAAAGAAGAGTTTTCCAAAGAAACCATTACTGAAGATGAAGTCTATAAGGACCATCAAGGAAAAACACCTGCTGGCAAAATTCTCATTAAGGATCGCATAGCGGATAATATGTTCCAGCAAGCGCTTCTGAGACCCGATGAATATTCTGTTCTCGCCACCCCCAATTTGAATGGAGATTACTTAAGCGACTTGCTCGCAGCTCAAGTAGGCGGATTGGGAATAGCCCCCGGTGCTAATGTGGGAGATCAAGGAGCCGTATTTGAGGCCACCCACGGAACAGCTCCCAAATATGCTGGACAAGATAAAGTCAATCCCGGGAGTGTGATCTTAAGCGGCGTCATGATGCTGGAATACTTAGGGTGGGATTCAGCTGCTGATTCCATCACTCATGCAATGGAAAAGACCATTTCTCAAAAAACTGTCACATATGATTTTGCACGATTGATGCCTGGTGCAAAAGAAGTGAAATGTTCTGAATTTGCTGATGCCATTATTTCTAATCTCTAAAAGAAAGTAGGTAATCCATGTTGAAACGACCCAAAGTCTCTATCATCGGTGCTGGCAATGTGGGGGCTACTGCTGCTCATTGGATTGCAGCAAAAGAATTAGCTGATGTTGTTTTAGTGGATGTCGCGGAAGGAATCCCTCAAGGAAAAGCTTTGGACTTGCTTCAAGCGGGCCCCGTTGAGGATTTTGACGTGAGAGTCACTGGTTCTAATGACTACGGCCCAACGGAAAATTCGGATGTGGTCGTTATTACTGCCGGACTTCCTAGAAAGCCTGGCATGTCTCGAGATGATCTCTTAAAAACGAATGCCAACATTGTCAGTCAAGTGACTCAACAGGTATGCCGCTATTCTCCTAATAGCATTTTACTGGTGGTTTCTAACCCTCTCGATGCGATGGCCTATGTAGCCAAAAAAGTTTCTGGTTTTCCAAGAAATCGAGTTATTGGAATGGCGGGAGTTTTAGATTCGGCGAGATTCTGTACTTTTGTGGCGGAAGCTGCAGGAGTCAGCGTTGAGGATGTCCATGGATTTGTGTATGGAGGCCACGGAGACACCATGGTCCCGATGACTCGCTTCTGCTCCATTTCCGGGGTCCCACTTGATAAGTTTTTGAGTCCAGAAAAAATTAACCAAATTGTAGAAAGAACCAAAAATGGCGGCGCTGAAATCGTGAACTATCTCAAAACAGGCTCTGCCTATTACGCTCCCTCGGCATCTACGGTTCAGATGGTTGAAGCTATCATTAAAGATAAGAAACGCGTTCTCCCTTGTGCAGTTTGGCTTGAGGGTGAGTATGGCCTTTCAAACCTCTTCGTAGGGGTTCTTGCAAAACTGGGATCCAATGGAATGGAAAAAGTCGTAGAGCTTGATCTGAATGAGACTGAAAAAGCAGGACTCAAAAAATCTGCTGATTCAGTGAAATCACTCGTGGCTGTCCTTGAGGGAGCTTCCACATGAAAATTCATGAGTACCAAGCAAAAGAACTTTTCAGAAAATATCAAATTCCCGTTCCGAACGGAAAACCAGCTTTCTCGGTAGACGAAGCGGTAAATATTGCCAAAGGACTTTCTGAAAAGGGTCCTTGGGTGGTGAAAGCCCAGATTCATGCAGGGGGAAGAGGAAAAGGCGGCGGCGTGAAAGTAGCCAAAACCATTGATGAAGTTACTCAGTACGCTAAAAATATTTTGGGCATGACCCTAATCACGATTCAAACAGGACCCGAAGGAAAAATAGTAAAGCGCTTATTGGTCGAAGATGGCGCTCCAATAGCTAAAGAATTTTATTTAGCTATTACTTTAGACCGGGCTGTTTCTAGACTTTGTGTGATTGCTAGTCCCGAAGGGGGAATGGACATCGAAGAAGTTGCTGCAAAAACTCCTGAGAGAATATTTAAACAGTGGATCCATCCCACTTTAGGGCTGAGAGATTTCCAATCCAGAACCCTGGCAGTCCAAATGGGATTCACAGGACAAGCTTCTAAACAGTTTCAAGATATCTTAAAGAAGCTGGTACGACTCTATCAGGAAAGCGACTGTACGCTTGCTGAAGTGAACCCTCTCATTTTATGCAAAGATGGAACACTCCTTGCTCTGGATGCCAAGCTAGATTTTGACGAAAATGGACTTTTTCGACATCCCTCTTTTCAGGAGCTTCGGGACTTAAATGAAGAAGATCCGAGCGAAACTGCAGCTAAGAAATTTGATCTGAGCTACATTTCTCTCGACGGAAATATCGGCTGCATGGTGAATGGGGCGGGCCTAGCCATGGCCACCATGGACATCATCAAGCTTGAGGGGGGTAACCCAGCCAACTTCTTAGATGTGGGGGGCGGTGCGACTGAGGAAAAAGTAAAAGAAGCTTTCAAAATTATTCTTCAAGACTCAAAAGTTAAAGCCATTTTGGTGAATATTTTTGGCGGTATCATGAAGTGTGATGTGATAGCCAAAGGAATTATTGGAGCAGCTACGGAACTTAAACTCACCGTGCCTTTGGTGGTCCGTTTGGAAGGAACTAATGTAGATTTGGGAAAACAGCTACTTGAAAAATCTGGACTCAAGATTATTACAGCGACGGGAATGAAAGAAGCTGCACAAAAAGCTGTTTTAGCTGCGGAGGCTCACTAATGGCTATTTACGTAGATAAAAACACTCGTTTAATTGTTCAAGGAATCACAGGACAAGCCGGTGCTTTTCATACCAAAGCTTGTAAGGAATATGGGACTCAAGTCGTTGGTGGAGTTACTCCGGGGAAAGGGGGCGAACATTTCGAGGGAATTCCCATTTTTAACTCTGTGGCTGATGCCGTGAAAGAGACACGAGCCAATGCGACCATGATTTACGTTCCTGCCCCCTTTGCAGCTGATGCTATTTTAGAAGCGGCAGATGCTGGAATTGAAACCATTGTCTGCATCACGGAGGGGATTCCGCCTTTGGACATGGTTGCAGTAAAGGAATATTTGAAGTCTACAAAAAGTGTTTTGATTGGGCCCAATTGCCCAGGGGTTATTACACCCGGACAATGTAAAATCGGAATCATGCCCGGTTACATCCACAAACCTGGAAATGTAGGGGTTGTCTCTCGAAGCGGAACGCTCACCTATGAAGCTGTCCATCAACTGACTCAAAGGGGCATTGGACAATCGACTTGTGTCGGTATCGGAGGAGATCCAGTGCAAGGAGAAGCTTTTTTGGATGTCCTAAAAAGATTTAATCATGATCCAGAAACTAAAGCGGTTGTAATGATAGGTGAGATTGGAGGAACAGCCGAAGAAGTTGCAGCGGATTGGATCAAATCTCATATGAAAAAACCTGTAGTGGGCTTCATCGGAGGGCAAACGGCTCCTCCTGGAAAACGCATGGGCCATGCTGGAGCAATTATTAGCGGTGGGAGCGGAAAAGCTTCAGATAAAATAGCCGCTTTAGAAAAAGCAGGAGTCTTTATGAGCTTAAGCCCTGCTTCCATTGGGGAGACAATGGAGAAAGCTTTGAAATTAAAATAAAGGAGAAGAACCATGGAAAGAACCTTAGGAATTATTAAGCCCAATTCAGTTCAAAAAAATCACATTGGAAAAATTTTAGCTATTGGGGAAGAGGCAGGGCTGAAAGTCGTCGCAATGAAAATGAAGCACTTAAGTAAAGAAGAAGCGGGGGGATTTTATGCTGAACACAAAGAGCGGCCTTTTTATCAAAGTCTTGTGACTTTCATGACCAGTGGACCCGTAGTCCTATTGATTTGGGAAGGGCAAGGTTCGGTTGAGAAATGGCGTCAAGTGATGGGAGCGACCGATCCCGCAAAAGCGGCCCCGGGAACGATTCGAAAGCTTTTTGCTGACAGCATTGAAGCGAATAGCGTGCACGGCTCGGATAGTCCCAATTCAGCTAAGAGAGAAACGGAATACTTTTTCTCCTAAGCGACTTTTTTTCGAGAGAGTTTGTTTTTCTCGCAGAATTGGTCCAGTGATCGCTCGAATTGCATGCGATCTAATGGGAGTTTAAGGATTCCATCTAAGCAGCTTTGCTCTCGGTTGTGAACCAAGAGGGAATTTCCGGAAACACAACCAAAAATGGGAATGTTTTTGTATCCCAGGTCACTTTTTATAATTTTTGCAGCTGCCTCTTCGTTGAGTTTATTTAACTCAGAACCTATTAGAACTATTTGCGGCTGATGATAAAAAGCGAGTGTAATCATTTCAATCCCGTCTCGAGCAAGCACGGGTTCAAAGCCCCACCGCGTGACTATCGCGGCAATTTCAGCTTGATGGTCTTTTTCGGAATCTACGATCAGAATTTTTGAAAGCTTTCTCTCCCCTGCTCCTTTTTCGTGCTTTTTGGGATCGCTCAGAACATGTGGAAAAAGAACGAAGAACGTTGAGCCCTCTCCTTCAATACTCTTTACCCATAAGTTGCCATCATGAAGATGAGAGATTTGTTTTGCGACGCTCAATCCAAGACCTCTGCCTTCTACACGACTATAATCTTTGATTTGGCTAAAGCGATTAAAGATTTTTTGTATTTCGCTTTCAGGAATTCCTCGTCCCTCATCTCTCACACTTACAATCACCATTGGGTAAGGAGGATCTACTTTGCGTCGCCCCTTGAAAGAAAGGACACTCAGATAAATCTTTTTTCCGTTTTCAGTAAATTTGATAGCGTTAACAATAAGATTTTGAAGAAGCTGTTGAATTCGATCTGGATCGATTAATACCTTCCAGTTAAGCAATGTATTGTCGTATCGCATTTCAATATTTTTTTGTTTGGCTTGAAAAGAGTAATCTCGATAAATATTCTTTAAGAAATGATCTAAATCAATGAGTTGATAATCAGGTTTAAGCCCTTGCTCGTATGCCATCACATCCAAGAGATCATTGACTAATCGAAGTCCATGCTCCGCTTGTCTTTTTGACCGTTCAACAAACTCTTTTTGGTTTAAACCTAAACCCTCTGGCTCTGAGAGCAAAAGAGAAAGGCTCGATTGAATGATTCCCAAAGGCGATCGAAGATCGTGAGCACAAACACTTAAAAACTCTTCTCTTTGAGAAACAATGGTCTCGGCACGAGCTTCTTTCATCAAAAGCTCTCTTACTTGGCGTTTCAATTCGGTACGCGCTGTATTTCTTTTTTCTCGAAGCTCTAATTTCAGCGGTAACTCCTTCACTGGCTCCTGGGCGCATACAACTTCATCAATGCCTGAACCCTCAAGATAAGTCAGTTGGTCTGAGGTCACGGATTCATAGATCCAGACATGAACTCGAGCGGGATTTACAGGAAGAAGGGTCATGGCCTCTTGTATTTTCTTCACCCATTGGAGATCGGATTCATGAAAAAAGAGCCACTTGTGGGATTGAGAAATCTGATTGTTGAGCCAATCGTATGTGGGGAGGTCTTCTGTGACATGAAGGTACGTAATGGAGTGGCCAAGTTTCTCAAGTTGAGAAGCAAATTCAGAGTAAGCTTTGCTTAGGGAGTTACTGCCTCTGATGAGCCACAGAATCGGTGTCATGCTTTCTTATCGGAAAAAGAGGACCAAACCTTAAAGTATTAATGCGCTGCGCTACTTATTCTTTTTTATCCAGCCACTCTTGAGGCGCTGGATGTTTTCGTGGTGTCTCAGAATAATGAGTCCGCAGAGTGATAGTATCAGGGTACCTGAAGCTGACCCAGGCCATTTGAAAATAAGGTACAAAAGACAAGACAAAACCCCCGTCAAAGACCCTACCGCACTAATTTTGGAGAGCTTCAAAGAAATAAGGTAAACCCCCCCAAAAAGAAACGCACAAAAAGGCTCAACCACCAAAATACAACCGAGACTCGTGGCAACTCCTTTACCGCCCTTGAAGCCAAGAAAAACACTAAAACAATGTCCCAAAACTAAGAAGAAAGCAGCAATACACCAGCACCAAGGATCCTCAGGGTAAATTCTCTTGAACAAGACCAATGGAACAGCCCCCTTGGCAAAATCTATTAAAAAAACGAGAACCCCTGCGTACCACCCAAAAATCCGAGTGATATTAGTGGCTCCGATATTACCGCTTCCCACTTCACGTACATCCAATCCATATTTTCTTTTGGAGATGAAAACCCCTGTTGGAAAGCTACCCACTAAGTAGGCCAATAGAAGAATTAGAAGCAGATTCATTGGGCCTTAATTTACGTGGGTTCTTTCCGATTTTCCAACTTTTCAAATGGTCCCATCTGTGGAAGGGTGTGGGCCACGACTTAAAGGGCGGTTAGCTCAGCTGGATAGAGCACATGGCTTCGAACCATGGGGTCAGGAGTTCGAATCTCTTACCGCCCACCATTTTTATGGCTAACAAACTTTCTCTTCAAGAAACCTATGCTCCTCACAATGCTTGTTTTGGGTGTGGCCCTGCAAATCCGAATGGCCTTCATGTTCGAAGTTTCGTTGAGAAGGATGAAAAAATTGTGGCTGAATGGGTTTCTGAAAAGGTTCATGAAGCTTTTCCCGGAGTGGTCAATGGCGGAATTCTTGGGGCTCTCCTGGATTGTCACTCAAATTGGAGTGCCGCTTTCTCGTTAATGAAGGCTCAAAACTTAAAGTCCCCCCCTTGCACTGTTACAGCTGAGTTCAACGTTAAACTTCACCGTCCCACTCCCAGTCTGAAGCCCATTCGATTGGAAGCTCGGGCAGTGGAAGTGAAAGAAGATAAAGTTGTGACTCAAGCGGAATTGTTTGTAGACGAAAAACTTTGCGCTTCATGTCGAGGAATTTTTGTAGCAGTCAAACCGGGTCATCCAGCTTATCACCGCTGGTAGTCAAAAAGTTCTGCGTTGAGTCGTACAGATTCTTTGACAGTAACATACATTACATTATCCTATATCAAAGTAGCGACTAGAACAGTTTTGGTTTTTGAAAATTTTTGTGGGATTGGGGTCACTAAACCCAGCTTGGTAATACAACTTTTGAAGTGACCCCAGTGTTTTCCTGGTTTCTGTTTTCACTTTGATTCAGCTTAAGAACCAGCAACTTTGAAATCCTCTTTAGATGAACAGGAAATAGGAACACAAGCGGGAGCTTTCCTTGAGGAAGTTCCCGCTTGTTCTTTTTTAAAAGGATTTGGCTAGAACTTCTGAAATAACGCCTCTTCCACTGCCTTTAGAGTTAATAGACCTTTTACAATTCAGGGTCACAATTCTCCAGCTCTTGAAAAGTTTTCTAATGAAGGGGCAATCTGAATTAGAAACGGCCACTAGAGCTCCTCGCGAAATAGCTCGATTGCAAGCCTGCCAGAGTCTTTCTTGTTCTTTTTTTGAAAAACCAGAAGCAGTGTAGCTATTAAATGAGGAAGTAGAAGAAAGTGGCTCATAGGGAGGATCGCAGTACACAAAGTCACCCTCTTTAGCCAAGTCAATCACCTTTTCAAAATCCTGATTCAGGAGTCTCGTTTTACGAAGAGCTCTAGAGATCAGGACCAGTTGATTGGGATCATAGAGCTTGGGAAGCTTGGGACGTTTTCCGAAGGGAACATTAAATTCACCCTTGGAATTTTGACGGTAAAGCCCGTTAAAACAAGTTTTGTTTAAAAAAAGAGTGCGCGCAGCTTTAGCTACTTTATTTCGAGGTTTGGAAGACCGAAGCTCATAATAAAAAGCTTCACTGTAGAATTTCCCAAGATCATCTAACGTCTCCATGAGTCTTGTGGGCTCATCTCGAATCACTTCATACAAATTGGTCACTTCAGGATTCAGATCATTCACAATGGATTGAGTTTTTTGGGCAAGAGCCAGAAAAACAGCTCCGCCTCCTAGGAAGGGCTCTAAATAACGCTCAAAAGAAGATGGAAAATGCCGCACCAACTGTGGAATGAGCCCTGTTTTACCACCCGCCCACTTGAGAGCGGGTCTTAAATGTCTCTTTTTTTGTAGCTGCAAAAGCATTCTGGTTAAAAACACCTTAAATTCAAACTTAGAAAAAGTCCAAAAACAAAGGTAAACTAATTAAAGAAGGAGGGTCGCATGAAACGTTTCGCCCTTTATTGTTTCTCTTCATTCCTGTGTGCTCATTTGTTTGGTTTGGATCCAGATCTGTTGGTTGGCCAAAAAGCTGATTTCAAATTGGATAAAGATCCCAAGCGAACGACGTCTTTGTTAAAAAAAGGAACCTTCCAAGCAGTGATTAAGAGCTACCAACCTCAAGCCGAAAATGGACCTGCAATGGAAGTGGCTTTGGACTATCGATTTGATGTGGAGTTTATGGGAGAGCAAGCCGGTGTAGAGTCTGGACTTCTAGATTACGAATATTTCACTGAGGACTTTCTGGTAAAACTTCGAAAAGAGGGCAAATACGAATCTGAGAATTTCAAAGCAATTCATCAGGGCTTTAAAGATGCAAAGACCTTGGAAGGCAAATTCTACCCTCACTGTGATGTCATTTTGTTATATGACATAAAGGATTCGACCCTCAGAAACAGTTTAGGAAGTTTCTTGGCCACCATTGTTCAAGCAGAAAACCAAAGTGACATTAAAGACATGAAGGTTTTAGCTCATATTTATCCTGGTATACCGGTCTTGGGAGCAGTGAAAATTGATGTGTCTGGAAAACACTCTGGAATGAACATTAAAGCTGGGGCCGATTACCAAACGCCGTAGACCTCATGAATGGGTACGAGATGTTCTTTACTTGTCCCTATTGCTTCCAGTCGATTTCTATGGTCTTAGATACCTCAGTAGATGGAAAGCAGAAGTATATTGAAGACTGTGAAGTCTGTTGTCGTCCGATTGAAGTCCAGTATGAAGCGGAAGCTGATGAAGTGATTAGCTTTGATTCACTCCCCACCCAAAAAGGATGAGAAATTCGATCCGATGCCCGCTTTGCTACGCGCCATCCGAAGCCCCCTCTTTTAAGTCGCTTGAGAGATTTTTTTATCAATGTCACACCTGTGCCTTGTTGTTTTTAGATCCAAAACACCACTTGGATCCGATGGAAGAGAAATCCCGATATGAAGAACACAATAATGATGTTGGGGATATTCGTTACCAGGATTTTGTTCGCCCTCTCTTTTTGGAGATCACTTCCCGATTAGGTGCGGACAAGCGGGGATTAGACTTTGGAGCGGGCACGGGGCCCGTCTTGACCCATCTTTTGAAAACAACAGGTTATAAAATCTCAATCTATGACCCTTTTTTTCATCCGGATCAGGCAGCTTTAAAAAAAACTTACGATTTTGTTTTTGCCACGGAAGTAGTTGAGCATTTTTTTCAGCCCCAAAAAGAGTTTTCTCTCCTTACAAACTTGACTGAGGATCATCTTTTCCTCATGACGCTTCTTTACACAGAAGAGACTCGGCTGAGCTCTTGGTATTACCTAAGAGACCCCACCCATGTGTGTGCCTATGCAGAGAAAACATTTCAGTGGATTCAAAAGCACTTTGGATATTCACATCTGGAATTTAGAGGTCCTAGAACAATTATTTTAAAAAAATAAAGACTGTTACTAATAATTGAGTAAGTCAGTCACTTTTACTTTTAGAGCTTTTGACAGTTTAAAGACAGTTGAGAGGCTGGGACTGTACTTCCCGCTCTCAAGCTTTTGATAAAATCGGTAATTTAGGCCGCATTTCAAACTGAGCTCCTCTTGAGTGAGCCCAAGCTTGTCTCTTATCGCACGAAGATTTTTTGAAAATCCAAAGAGAAATCGGTTGTATTCGGTCTCTGGAGTCACTGAGATATTCTTGCCGATGCGACTTTTTTGTACCACGTCTTATCTCAGACGTGTTTTTATGAACGTCTGTTAAGGTTTTGGTTTGAAAAATAATTCGAAAAGCAGAGTTTTTGGATTAGGATGTCTGGCGAGTGAAAGAAAAACTAACATGAGGAGCAGAAATGAAAAACATATCTACATTATTGGTGCTAACGCTTTGGTTGAGTTACTCAGTATCGGGGTTTGGGAGTCATTCTTTTTTTGATCTTTTGGATGCGAGTCCTCAAATGGAACTTTCCAAAAAATCGAGCAAGAGAGAATGCACTGACTTTAGCGGGACTTGGAAGGGAACTTGTAAAGTAAAAGAACAAACGCTCGATGAAACTGTGACCATTGAACAAAAAAACTGTGACCTCTTGAAAGTGACTGGCAAGGAAGGCAAAGCGATTATGCTTCCTGTGGGGGGAGTCATGAATTCAACTGTTACTGTCCCTGGAGCTCCGGGATTTACTGGGTCCGGAAGTATCACTTCGCATTGGAATGCTGATCACAATGCCATTCAAGTCATTGTGGGAAAAACGGGAAAGAAACTTGCCATTGATAGACCCACTC
>OGVY01000024.1_pt1 | contig 23629 bp, 50 predicted proteins | sample 1575871 | NCBI WGS metagenome assembly OGVY01 (sample SAMN07581536, study PRJEB24739) | freshwater metagenome
GTTTCCCAGTCACGATAATATAACCTGTTAGACCATCAGGGCATTATATTCTGCCAGGGGGAGCTTCGGGAAGGAGGGAGGGGCAAAGCTGCAACCCCTAGCAGAAATTAGCTTGATATATCTGATACCTACCATAGTATCACATTGCACAATCCAGTCAAGGGGTAAAATGGAAAAATTATCAAAATATATAAAATTCCCAACTTGGCCCTTGACAATTTTGAAAAAAGTGGCGATTATGTTAGTTGACCCTCGAAATGTCCAAGGGTGACAGCTTTTCGGCCTAATCGCTTGTGGCATGATACCACTAAACCATGGCAACATGGTGGCAAATTACAAGCAAACCCAAAGACCTAAAGGGCGAGTCTGGTGATGAACCAGTGAAGAAGACTCCCCCAGGCACACAAAATAAGGGTAGTTGGGTAGCCTTGACATGGGCTATTTCAACACGGCCCTCTAGCAGAGTGGGAACCAACTGGCTGCTAGAGTCTGACCGATATTCAGGACACCAGGGGATAATAGCTAAATTTATAGGGAGGATTGATATGAATGAAGAAGCAAGTTACTATTCATCTCTTGGCAAAGAGGAATGGAAGGTTAAGTTACAGGGTATCTTTGACTTAATATTCATGTGTGGAATCAATAAACAACACGCCGCCGATCAGTACAACAGGAAGATTATTAGCTACGAAAAAGCCAGGGATGAGGAAAAGAAACAGTATTCAATGAAGGAATTTTGCGAAAAGGGTGCCATTTCTCTGATTGAGGAATTGGTGAAGGAGGCAGCAAATGAAAGAACTGGTATTCAGGAAGTTCAAGGTTGATGGAAAGAACGCCTACGAGATCCTGAGTGGTCACCAGGCAATTGGTGATATATATAACTATGATGGTAAATACTTAGTTCACTTTAACTTATGGCACAAACCTTTGAATCATGGTGAGCTGAGGGAAATTGCAAAGAAATTAGAAGATTTGTCTGGATTTGGGGTTAAAAAGAAGCAGATTAACTATAACAAGGCTGCTAGGGCCTTGGAGAAAGAGAAGTTGAGGAAGGAACAAAGGGAGAGGAGCAAAAGGAAATGAGTGAAATTCGATATTCTTGTGAGGTTAGGTTCTGTCATTACCCATACGGTGGAATTAGTCACCTGCCAAGTTTCGAGATAGAGAGGGGTGAAAGAGAGTTTAGTGACAGGAATGCACTTGTTCAGAAAATCAAGTCTGAGTTGGCGGGTGAGCTGTTTAAGGCAAATCAAGACTATGCTTGCCACATAGAGTACAGGGTCATTGGCTCAGTCCCCTATGCGAATGTTGATATTGAAGCCAAGTCCAAGTGGCATGAGATAGATGGGAGGGTTGATGCCAGTGAGCCAAAGAAAGACTGATCTTCCTTTGAAAGAAATCAAGTGTAGGAAGTGCTTAGAGCCACTTAAATACCCCTTCACAGCTGTTGTTACCTGGGTTGATAGTTATGGAAAGATTATGAACTCAACCCATCAGCTTTGTAAGGTTTGTTATCATAATCTACAGGATTGGCTTTACATAGGGAGAGAGAAATGACAAGTAGGGTTCTTGATTTCCTTTGTAACAGTTGTGAATCCCTTTGTCCCACTATCCCCCTCTTCGGGAATAGGATCTGTGAGGACTGTTTGATTGAATGCTTGGATGATTTTGAGGCTGATAGGAAGAGAAGGGCCAGAGGGGCTCAGTTGTTTAGGATCCAGCTAAGTCAACCCTATGAGGAAAGATTGACAGATAAGTTCACAATTAACCTTGATTCAAAGGAAGCTCAAGGCTAAGATATAAGTAAGCGAAGTAACCCAAGAGAAGGGGTGGATCAACAGGAAGTTGGTTCACCCCTTTGTTGTTTCAGGAGGGTGTTATGGAGGATTGTCGGAAATCAATTGAGTTTAACATGTTCTATTGCAACCTAGGATTTAAGTTGGCGCTAGATAAGACGCCAGAGTCAGGGGAGGATTGCTTAGGTGTGATAATTGAGCCCAATTTTCCAGGTAGGGTGAGTTGTGTCCCTTGCTCTTATCACAGACCAAGCAATCAGTGGTATTACTGGAATGGGGTTCCATTGGACACTGAGGTTATTTATTGGAAGGAAATGAATGATTTTGTTCCTAAAGAGTTCAGGATTGGAGGTGCAGATTGAGGTTTTTCCTTCAAAGGTCTATTGATGGTGAGCTGTGGACTACCATTTGGACCCATCACAACCTCTCCTTCGCAAAGAGGGGAATCTATTGGTACAAAAGGTCAAGTAGGTTAAAGTGGAAATACAGGGTAATTAGGGAGGATCAGGTATGAGTTTCCTTTTGATTGTGATTGTCTCTGTTTTTCTTGTTTTGGTAGCTTATATCCCTTGCAGATACCAAAGCTCAATCATTGACCAGCTTAGTGAAAAGGCAGAGTCCAATTTTTGGACAGCTTTGGCCCAAAAGAAGGACATTGAGGGTTACTTGCAGCAAATTAAAAGCCTTGAGGAGCATTGTGTTGCACAAAAGAAGGTTGTTGATGAGTATTATAGCCAAACAATAAGCCTAAAGCAGGAATTAGGTATTGCCATTTATGATAACAAGGCACTCAGGTCGCAGGTAAAGGAGTTTGGAGATGAGCTAGAACGACTTCAAGACAGCCTCAAGTACAGGTCAGATAATTGGACACTGGTTAAGACTGAACTTGAAGCGTCAAGGGATACAGTAAGAAAACTCAATCGTAGGGCTCAAAGGGCAGAAAGTGAGCTAATTAAGTCCCAAAAGTACCACAAAAACACCAAAACTTACTTCAAAGATAGGCTGGAATGGTCCCTTGATGCCCTAAAAGATGCCAGAAACTTGGTCACTCAGCTGGGAAATAAGATTGATTGGCACCTGAAAACATGCAATCCCTTTGAGAAAAAAGAGGCTGAATTACCCCCAAAAGGCTTCCAAGGTGACCCAAACAAAGAGAATCTGAGCCATATTCCCCCAGGATCAACATTTGAATTAGATGAGAATGGCAAAGTTGGTATGATTTGGCCACCAGTTCGATATGAATGGGAACCAAACAAAGGAACATGGGTTAAGATCGCAACAGTCAGACAAGAGGGAGATTCAGTGGTAATGCACAAGGAGACAAAGTGATGGGAAGCTCATCAGACAGATGGCATGAAGAGCAAGATTTTTCCTCTGTTTGCAAATATGAACTAGACCAACTAAGAATCATGGTGAACAAACTTATAGATTTAGCAAAGAGTGAGCCAGAATGGGCCAAAGAGAGACTTGAAGAATTGATGAAGGCTATCTATGGTGGTAAAGTTCAAATTACCTTTGTATCTCACAAAGAGCCCAACCATGAGAAACAAAGCAATTTGTGTGTAACTGGTGATAAACAAGCCCCAAAATCACCCCTCCAAGAGATCTGGGAGATTTGGGATGAGCCCAAAACGCAATAGGATCACTTATAACGCATTCTTTTGCAAATCTTGAGTCTCAGGTCAATTTTTCAATTAAAGTGGCTTAAAATCAATCTAATGCAAGGAGAAGGGCATATGGGGGCACTAGACGACCTCTTACATGAGGCAGAGGCGATAGAAGTTAAGGGTGGGTTTCCTGGTTTAATGTTTAACAGAATGCTAAGCGAAGAAGAACGAAGGGTTATTGGAGATTATTTGGTTTCCATTTATGTTGTTGAAGAGAGGGGTGAAGCATGAGTACTGTTTTGATTACAGTTGATGGCGATGAAGACTCAAATGTTATTTTTACAACCCCCAAAGACAGGATGTGTACTCTTGGGGACTTTGACACCCTCCTTGATTCACTTGCTATGATTGCCTGGAAGACTAGGATTAATCTTCAAGAGTCTGAGAATTTCCTTTACCAATGGGTTAAGGATGAGGATTTAGTTCAGGCAATCCTTTCAAGGGTTGTTGAGTTAGATTGCGAGGCCAATAAGAAATGAAAATTGTAATTCCAATCCAAAAGAGGCTTGAGTTAGCATTGTCCAGGATCAAGAAACTAGAGGACTGGATCAGAGAAGAGGGCGAGAGAGGCTACACTTGCACCTATGAAATCCTTAATGGGGAAATCTGCTCTGACTGCCAATGCTCTAGAAGGCTTAACTTAAAAGGAGAGGGGAAACAATGAATCAGCTAACCACAAAGAATAAAAAACATTGGGCAAAGGTAGAAAAGCTCTTGAATGAATTAGGAACAAAGGATGACCTGATAGCAGCCTTAAAGTTCGCCAAGGATGCTAAAACAGCCCTTGCAGTCATCCAAACATGGGCTGCATTTGATCTTGAGTACAAACCATTCCCACTTAACCTCAATCATGAACATGTGATTGACCTTTGTGGCAAAGTCCTTGGTAGTATAAAGAAAAAGACTAATGCAGAAACTAATTAAACAGTGGGCAGAGGAACTAAAGGAAGCCACCACAGCCACAATCTTCCTAATTTGCTTCCTCACAGTCTTTTGGTATCTAGCAGAAGCTACAATCTTTCTCAGTGATTGGATTAGAATCAATGTGTGGAGGATAAGGTGATGATGTTTTTAGCAAGGTGTCATAATTGCCAAAGGTCCATGAGCCCACAAGATTCTTTCCTTGTGGCTCTACAAGTAAATAATCACCAAGGAGGACACTACGCATTCAAAGACTTATGCCTCTGTAGGTCCTGCAAAGACTTGGTAGTCAAGAAGTACAAAGAGGAAATCCAAGAAGAATATGGAGGAGAGTGATGTGGATTTGGAGAACCTGCAATCATTGCAAAAAAGAGATCAAACCAAGAGCCAATAATGGCAAAGGTGGGGCTTATTATGTGGACCTACAGGTATTTGATTCCAAAGAAGACTCCTACCCAACAACACAACTGAGACTCTGCATCAGATGCAAAAATAAGTTCCTTGAGCTCTATCAGAAACTTGTTGATGAATTTGAAGGAGAATAGATGAAAACCCAATGCGCTAAATGTAAAAAGTGGTCTGAAGATTACCCCTTCTATCACTTCAAACTTGAGATGGAAGCATACCAAGGAAACAAAGTGATAGATGAAGAACTCCTATTCCACCCAATAGCTGAGAGATTATGCGATAGATGCAAAAATCTAGTGTGTGATAAGCTAAACCATGCAATGATGGACGCTTGGGAAAAGTGGAGGAAGGAATAATGGATCTGTCACGCTTTAAGTACGATGAGACTAGCCCCAGCTGCCTAACCAGGGACGGTTTGCCAGTTGGATGGTTGAGCAAGAATGGGTACTGGGTTATTAAGCTAAATAAGAAAACAAAAACAACAGTCCATAGGGTAATTTGGCAGCTGCTCAATGGTCCAGTCCAAGACGGCCTAGTCGTTGACCACATTGACAGAAACAAATTAAACAATAGAATTTCAAATCTTAGGCTCGCCACATATAGCCAAAACGGAACAAACAGATCCAAGAGAAAGAACACGGCATCAGGAATGATTGGCGTTTATATTGATAACAGAGGAAAGTTTATCCCATACCTAGTAATAAATGGTAAAAGGAAGTCGCTTGGTGCATACAAATCAAAATACGATGCAGCGCTGAGGAGAGACATGGCTGCTTGGAGGGTCTATGGAGAATACGGGAACTATAACTACCCAGATTTTGTCAAAGCCTACCTAGGGAAATAAAAAAAAATTACAAAAAAAATTCACGAATCCTTACATACCCCCCTACCATTATCCCCCCTTACTCCCCTTATTCTCCGTAGTTTACCGTACCTGCCTCACCCGCCGTGTTATCCTGGCGCGCCTATCGTAACACGGCCCTAGAGTGCGATAGGATGCGATTTAACGGGGGTTTGGATTTGGTGGGGCTCTAGGCAATTGAAATTGAGAAAGGGCCTTAGAATTGATTTTCTTTGGACAAGATGTACCTTTCGTGGTGGCAGCAGACATAGTTGCAAGCTAGTTCCGCCACCCTGAGGGGGTATCCTAATTCTTTAGCCGTATCGTATGCGTTCCCAGCATAGCTGGACACTGCCTCATCCAGGCTATCGTATTCTCCAGCGTCAAATGCTCTCAGCGCCTCGCTGAAATTGCTTTTTGCAATTTCGCTTGCCAGTTTTCTTTTCACTGATTCTCTCATTTCCTTTTCTCCTTCGCCGCCATCGGCTCCCATAATCTTACCGTCGCCCAAGTTCGTGTCAACCCTAAAATCCCAAAATAAAAAACCACCCGTTGAAGGGTGGCAGTGTGGCGGCCTGGGTTAATGCGGTGGTCAGATCAGAGCAAGGCCCGCATCATAGCCATCCTCCCTTATCCTGCTAATGGTTTCACTGGCATGGCTGGGATCCTCAAAGGTCCTCCCACCCTTCTCTGAAAGGGAAAAGGAATCATTTAGGTGATCCCAACCTGAGAAATATCCCAAAAAGAGCCCGCTATCGAATACACTGATTTTCCACATTAGTCAACCCTCCCTGGGTGAAATAAAACAACCTCCCTTACCATATCGACTAGGGAAGGGAGGCGTCAAGAGAAAAAACTAGGATTATCAAAATGAGAAAGTTGTCTCATTTTGAGAAGGGCACTCTTCCCCATTTCCCCTTTTATTCCGTCGCCTTACCATTTTCCCCTTTATATGCTCTCCGCCTTACTCTCCAAATTTCCTCAAATGAACCATCATTTACCCTTACCGCCTCCCATTCGCAAGGAACAGCCCATGTTCTCATCCTTTCCCTTGCCTCATCAATTGCATATTCTCCCCTAGCCTGTTTTTGGGGAAACAGGTCGTTTGGCACGCTGACCAACATATAATTGTACTTGTACTTTCTCACCTTAGTTCCCTCCCATTGTGCAAAATGACTCAAACACCTGTTCAATCAATTCTTTTGCTAATTCTTTGCAGTTGGTTTTTGGGGAGATTGAACTGGCTCCCCAAAAGCCCCTATGGTCAGAATCATAATCCGACGGCCCCAGGTGAATCGACCACATGCCATCCTCGTAGACCTGCAATCTCACATCGATCCATTTGCCTTCCCCAGTGCCACAATCGTCCCAACACACCCCCTTTTTTTCGTGAATCAAACAACCTACAATGTTTGGGAACTCTTCCCATTGGCCAGGATCGGCGGTTTCCTTATCCAAACTTTCCCATGGTTTCCTTTTCATTGTCCCATTCCCTTTTGTTGCCAGTATTCCTTAACTAAAACCCCCTTGAGCTTATCCCATTCCCTTTCTACATAATCCATTCTCCCGAATGTAACCCCGCTGCTTTCGGAATAATAGGGTTGACATTGCTCCATTTCCAGGTGGATCTCCCATAATTTATCGTTGTCCAAGTTATCATCTGTCCATTCCTCAAAATGCCATTTTTCCATTCCCCTTAGTTTTTTCCTGATTTCCCTTTTTAGGTCATTTGCTCCCCAGGATTCCCAGGATCCCGTAGCTTCATCCCATTCAGTTTGACTAAAATGGGATTCGCAGGCCACGGGATAATTCTCAAGCGCTTTTTCCCATTGCCCAACCCACTCCGCATGGTTGGGATGGACTAGGATAATCTCAAACCACCCACAAGCCCAGTGTCCAAACTCGTGAGTCTCATATTCTATTTGGTCCCGTTCGGCATACTCTTGGATAGCCTCAAAATTGCTCCTTTCTAGTGGTCCTGAATCCCTCGTAAGGATACAAGGGCCCACCAACCAGTCTTGCCTATCGTCTAATCCTAGTCCAGCACAATCAAACCCAGTAGGTCTCCATTTTGAGTACACTGTCATCTTCAACCCTCCCTTTAAGAAATATAGGTGCCAATAATCACCCTATCATCATCAAGATATTTGACAAGGGTTCCACTAAAATACGAGTCGCTGGCATACCCATCCCATTTCCTTATGGGTGAATCGCATTGGATTCCAAACATGGGGTGTCTAGTGTAGATGTGATCTCCGGTATCAGTCCAGTTACCAAGGTGATCCTTTGCGAATCTAGGTGACATTTCCTTAAACTCATCACCTAGACAATAATCGAATTCCTCCCTTGCTTCATCGGGTAGTTCAAAATAGGAAACCAATTCTTGGGGTCCAGTTTGAAATACCTGGAGTTTAGATTCCCCGTTAGTCCAAACCATCCACCCGTCCCTGCTCTTTCCCCTTCTGGTCCACTTGCTTTTCATTTCTTAATCCTCCCGATCCTAAATGTCTTAACCTTTATCCTAATTCTTGCAATTTTTTTTGCCCGGAATTTTGGTATCCTTATTTTTTTCATCCCCTGCCTCCAATCTCAGTAAATTCCATTCTCGCCGGCTCCCCAAAATTCCTCGCCGACCGTTTGAATACCAAGTACATTACCTCAACCTCCCTCTGATTTCCCAACTATCGGGCCCACTTGTGTGATAGTATGAAACCCATACCTCCATGGACCCGCAGCCCGATGATAATAAGGTCCCAACCCAAATCAACCCCAAGTAAGTCAATTTTAATGTTTTTTTCATTTTCGCGTCCCTCCCTTCCCCTTATCGTCCGGACTTCCCATGGACATTAGCCAAACTCACCAACCCAACCCCAGTATATCAATATATAAAGATCTTTTTGTCTTGATATATCTTGACCCACACCTTATTTAAAGATATCTTTGTCTTTTTATCTTGATATACTTTGCTATGGCTTGCTATCAGGTGCTATCGCGAGCTAGCCAGTGCCAGCCAGCGCAAGCGGGAGATAGCGCGAGTCAGCGGGGTGGGTGGTGTTGCTAGTAATGTGGGCATTCAGCTGGTCAGGTGATTCAGCTGTTCTTATCAGGTTCTATTCGCTGGTTGCTGGGGGCTCACTGCTGGGCGCTGGTGGCAAATTGAAAGGAAAATTGGCTTGGAATTTAATTTAGAAATTGATTTTCTATGACTCTGGAAAATCAGAATCAAAATTGGTTTTCCTGAATTCCCTGTGGTATTCTATTGCAGCCAAATCATAAGCAACAGCCGCCTCCTTGGCGCTTGAAAAGGTTCCTAAATACTTGCTCTTTCCATTCACGCCTATCTGTGCCTGGAACTTACCATTGGGGAGTGGAAATACGCCTTTGTATCCAGATTTCCCCCTTCCACCTTTGTCGGTATTCATTTTGTTTTGGGCAAATGTGCAAACTCTGAGGTTATCGATCCTATTGTCTGATCTGTTTCTGTTTATGTGATCAACAAAAAGACCTTCAGGTATGATTCCATAGTGTATCTGCCAAATAATCCTGTGCGCAAGATAATGCCTATATCCGTAACCAATGTACCAGTAGCCATTTTTTGTGAGACAACCAGCTGGCATCCCTGGCTTAGCTTTCCTTCCTCTACCCTTGGCCCACACCAAGCATGATGGGGAATCCTCGTTGTAAGCAAAATTTTCGCAAACAAAATCCAAATCAAGATCCCTTGCTTTCACTGGAATGCCTCCTAGTAGTGACTCCATCTCAATTATATCATTAACTAATTGAAGGCTCAAGGGCATCTCTTGGAAATTAAGATAAAAAATAAACCCCACCGGTTTAGGGTGGGTCTTTGGTCACTCTTGGAATCCATACCTCTTAACTTTACTCAGCTCCCTCCCCTCCTTCCACTGGTCAACACCCTTGCAAAAGGTTGAGTCCCAGTTTCCGTATGAATTGAGAAAAAGGATGTTTCCCAATTCCCCACCCAACAACATCCTCTGCCTCTTATACAACCTCCCTTCGTAAAGAACAATCCATCCCTGGTCAAGATAATCACCAACTGCCTTCCAAGTCTTAAATGTCATCACAATCCTCCTCAATGTCATCTTGAATCTCAGCCTCACAACACATGGAAACTGGGACTATATTGGAATCATAGCCCCTAAAGCCCCAGAACTCATAACTCCCAATTCCATTGTCTTGCCCCCTGACCTCACACCTACACCCACATTCAGGGCAAGTAGAAAAGCATTTGTTCCTAGTCTTCATCATTCAATCTCCACTGTTAAAGTCAGGTTCCTCACCATTCACCAAAAACTCGATATGGTCTTCAATCCAAGCCCACACCTCAGCCAAATCATCTGGGTGGACTTGCGCAGGTCCCTTAATCTCAATCTCCCCAATCTCATTCACCCACTCCCCAAAATCCTCGTCTGGGAAGTATTTCTTAGGTGCAATGGCTTCAATACGAAATTCATGGTTATTGATTAGACCATGAATCCAGTAAACCCCCTCCTCGCTATCTGAGTAATCAGTTATTTGGGTCATTTCGTACTTGCGGCCATTGACCTCAACGGCCAAGCCACCACGATCCAGGTAACGAATCATAATCCACCTCCCTTTCCTCACTTGATCTTACCATGGTCCGTCTTGGTGTCAAGGTAAATTCCAAAAAACTTTCTCACCTGATTTGTGGCAACTTCCCCTCAAGCCAATCTTTCATTGAAATCACCTGAAGTACCATCCCCAGCCTTTGCCTTCGCTTCCAGATCCCCAAATACTCCCTGGGAAGGTCATCCAGCCAATCCCAAAACTTCCATTGACAATAGAGAAATTCGAGCCTCTGGTAGTATGATGGTGGCAATTCCCCAAACTTCCTGTATTCCTTGCCCATCTGCTCCCAAGAGGTGAACCACTGCATGGCTAATGGGTAATTGGATCTTATGGTGGTCAGGACTTGGGACCCTGGTTGTAAATTCAGCTCCACCAACTGAATGGGTGGGGTAAATATGGATTCAAAAGCAAAGGTCCTGAGCATGTTCCAATTCGTCGGCTTTTCCTCCTCTTTGCCGACAAGCTGGAGCAACTTGCAAAGGAAATTGATTTCACTTTTGAATCCAGAATTGAATAAAAAATCCTCCCTGGGAAGATTAATCCCAGAGAGGATGTACAACACAATGAAGAGTGTTTTCATTACTCATTCACCTATAATGTCTAGATTAATCTTCCCTTGCTCTAGAATCCACTTCGCCTTTGTCATATCCTCAGCCCAACGCCTTGGTAGCACTTGACCCCAAGCAACCACTCTGGATAATTTGGCATGGACAATCTGAATGGCGCAGTTCTGGCATGGTATCAAGGTGGAAAGATAAAGACAACCCCCTTCTGCCAATTTCCCTGCCTTTTTAATTGCATTCACCTCAGCATGAATGGTTAGCATGAGTTTAATTTCCCTATCCTCCAGCCACTCACTTCTATCCTCAATCCACTGGGGGAATCCATTGTAGCCAGGATGAATGCCACCCTCCTTATCCACAATGATACACCCAACCTTGGTACTTGGATCTTTGCTTAGATTGGCTACTGATTTAGCAATGTCCAAGTAAACCAAGTCCTTGTCCTTCTGGCTTCTCTCAATAATCACTGATGCACCCTCCCAAAAGAGACACAAAGAACCTTATCCAGCCTAACCAAGCGATTGAAAAGCCCAACTGAGATTAACCCAACCCTGTTAGGGGTTGAATATTGCCCAGTTGGGTTGTTCTGCATATCACCAGTCATAATGTTGTGGTCCCTTAGCTCCAAATGCCATTCCCTATTGTGCATTCTACATCCAATGATATTGACCACATGGCTAATAGGCTTACCAAACATATCCTTTGTGATTAGAACATGATCAATTACACCTTTGATCCTGCGATTGAACCCAAAGGGCACTTGACAAACCAATACCTTTTCATTAACCAAAGCTTCAGCCACTGATGCCATAGTTTTGTGTCGCCTAATCTCCCCTACTCTCACTGTTGGCCTGGGAACCATCGATGAAGGCCCATTAGTCTTCCAATCAAGTATAAGCTGCCTGTCGTTCTTCCCAAAATTGATGAATTGGTAGAGTCCAAATAAATAGGGAACCACAATGGCCTGGAGAAGAGAAACCCCATCCCCAGCATCAGTGTTGGGCTTATTGATTAGAGTTCTAGTTGTTCCATAGCTTGGGGGCATCCAAGGTGTAAAAAATGGGGTTCTTGGATTGATGCCCCTGACGATCTGCCTAGCCATCTCGCAGGCAATTGCATGATTAACACAGGCCACAGTACAAGCCCCAATTCCACTTTGGTAAGGGATGGAGGGGATAGTCGGATTAGACTTGGTGAAGATGGGGTCCCTAAAAAAGGACTCATTCATCCTTTGCTGAAGTAAAGCGCCTTTATCTCCTGTACCCATCACCTCATCAAATCCACTTGGAAACAGCCTCCAACATGGATCAAGGGGATTAGAATCAAAGAGGAATGGTTGCTTCCCCCAGTTTGGATCAACTTGGTAATAAGCATCCCCACCCTTAGGCCCCCTAGGGAAATTCTCTGGCTTCAGACTTAATAGAAATGAATTAGCCACTCCACCCAATGCAATTCTCATAGCTTATCTCCCATCAACCAGTCCATAAAAAGAGCCGCCCCCAAGGTGAGGATGGCTGAAAAACAACAAATAAGGACAGGTATCAAGACTTATCCTCCCCGTTCATGCCAATGCCCTCCCAAATGTAATAGGATTGATTATAAGCCACTTTCTACCAGAACTTGACCCAAGATCCACCTAAACACAAAATGCGTTATAAGCTAAATCTGGGGCCTCTAATGGGATTTCTTGAAAAGGAGGTCCCATTCAGTCACAACCTTGGGTTGCTTGATGAGTTTATACCCAAATCTCTGGAACCTGTCAATCCACTCTTTCTCAGAAAAAACTGAAATATGTCCCCAGGATTCTTCGGTCACCAATTCCCCATTGACCTCATGGGGCTCAAAGTGATGAGGAGTTGATGAGAAATAAAACCATTCAGTCTTCAGATTGCCAAGGTAGGTATCAATAACATCCTCTGGCATATGCTCAAAGGACTCAATTGCTACAACCAAATCATACTCAGTGCTGACAAACCTTGACCTCCACAGCTTGGAAGTGTCAATGATGATATATTTGTGAGAAAGGTGGGGTTTATGTTGAATGAAGTATTCCTTAGAGAACTCATTCAAATCAAGTCCCCAAGCATCCACACCCCTATCATTCATTTCAGCCAAGAAACATCCAACACCTGGACCAATTTCGAGGCAAGAGGTTGGCTTGAGTTCATCAATCAGCCACCTTGCCGTATTGGCCATTAGCTTAGTGTAATTCTTTTCTTCAAAGGAAACACCAGCTGCAATCTGAATGTCATGAAACTTCTTACTTGCTTCGCCGCTAGTTTGCATGCACTGTACTCCTTATTCCTTCCATTCTGAGTTTGTAGCTTGCAATCAACTCACAAGCCTCAACTAACTCATGTACAAGATGAGTGTTTTGATTATGATACTGAACAAAACCACTGATGAAGAAGTGCAAGAGTCCAGCTATTTGCACATCCACTGTAGATCCACCCTTGAGAAGATTGATAAAGACTCTGCTCAAGTCAATCATCTCTTGAATGGAAATGTCTTTGGGCAGCTTCCATGCCTCAGGATTATACACTAGCCAACCACCTCTTCAGTAATATCTTGTAATACTGTCCTCTTGATGATCCTGGTTACTCTCATAGGATCAATGCCCCTAAAGCCATCTGGGCCAGCAAAATGAATTGTAGCCTCATAGTTCTCAATGGCGTTAAGGGATTGGGCTTCGTGTTCATCAATCCAATCCCCCTTCCTGATCTGAAGAACATAGGTTTCAGTATAAGAGGTCCTTGTGGTCATACTCTAATTTCCCCCTTGAGAGTGTAAATTGCCAAGTCCTCAAGCCTTCTTTCCTTCCTTGTCCTTTTAACCTTCCCCTTTTTGGCCATCCTGTCCATGATAGCCTGTTTGAGATCAGGAGGAAGTTTATCAATAGCCTCCTCGACAGCTGGCCAGTATTCTAAAATCGTCCACTCAGGCTCCCTAGCAGAGAACTTATCAGCATCCTCATCTGTGAATGAGAAGCAGATTGGCTTCAGGTTCCTACTTGTTTTCCAGTAATCCTTTCTGTGCTCATTTATGATAAGCCAAGTGATCCACTTAGTGTAATTCCTATCTAGCTCTTTTCTGGTGTACCACTTACTGTAGGAGCGCCAGAGGTATTCCAAGCAAATAGAATAAGCCTCATCCCAAGAAAGGCGAGTTCTTTTCACCATCCTCCCAGTCTGCCTTCTTAGGAGACTGGTTTTGGTTTGTAAAAAAGTCTCGAAGGAACAATTCCCCTCTTGGGTGGTTGTTGTTGTCATTTGCGAGTTCATAGATTGATTTGTAGTTGTCTTCATAAAGTGATGGGGATACTTGCCAGAATTTATTTAAGCTATTCCACATCTTAGCTTTCCCCCATAGAATAGGTGGTTAAGTTTGCCAAAGATGATCCCCTTGGCTTGGCTCTTGACAACCTGCTTAGCAAGATTTCCTCTTGTTCCCTTGTTAGCCTTGACCTGCGAACAATATCGTTTGTGCATTGACGAATCCTCTCCCTTGAAACCCCAAGCTCTTGGGAAATTTCCGTCTGAGAAAACCCCTCCATCAAGAGCCTGGCAACCTCCATCCTAATTCCTTTAAGATTCTTTGTCAGTGCCTCCACTAGCTCATCAGTCCACAAATCCTCTTTTTCCAAGTCAGTGCATCGTCTCCACTGGCCATTAATCCTGGCCCTGCATTCATCCCATGAGGGAGAACACTCACCCATTGTCAATTCATTCATCTGGGATGCCTTCCTTGCTCTCCCAAGTGAACGAATCATGCTTTTGTAGGAGTAGGTGGACAACTTGCCAAGGTGAGGCTTCCAGCCAGCCACAGCCTTATGGAAAGCAAGATAGATCTCTTGTGCAAAATCCTCTCCATCCCTCTTGGAGGTCAGCTTCAATCTATTTATGAATTTGTAATACAGTCTAATGTTATCAGTTGCTATCTTCTTCTGTTCCTGGGTCAATCTCACTTCTGAATCTCCTAAACTTTTCATGTAATTCCCTCTGCCTGAGGAAGTCGTCCCACCACCTTTTTGTTCGGTCGATTAGGGTGAACTCCTTCAACTTGTTTCTTTCTACAGGGACGATGGCTAGGCTGTCAATACCAAAAGCGGGATCATCCGAATAACTCACAAAATGGCCAAGTTCAGCATCAGCCACCAGTAATTGGCCAAGGACCTGCCAATAGTAATAACCCACAACTTTCCCATCTAGGGCCTCTGAGTGAACTTTATTGGATGGGGCCTTAATCTCCACCACCAGCTTCCCATCCTCACTCAATCCATCCAGTGAAGCTAGGAGCCATGGGTATTTCTCATTGTAAACACAGACAGGTTCAACCCAATTACCTGTCTGATTGATGTATTCCTCTCGTATAAAAGGCTCAAGATTCCTCCCCCTCTCCATCCTAGACAGAGAGAAGTCGGAATCTTTTTTGATGTTTATGCCCAACTTTTTGTTGAGTAGTTGCTTGGGGGAACAGTAGGGGTTTTGGCCAATACAAGCTGAGATTTCAGATGCACCAATCCCCCTTTTTCTCCACTCTAGCCACTCATCTGTTCCCTGGATAAGATTAACCTTCTGTACGCTCATCCTTCACCTCTATTAGATTAGGGAACCTCTTGGTGAGGATTGGGAGGACAGCTTTAAGGCCATCCCTAACTTCCTCATTGGTCATGTCTTTATTGAATGCTATGTTGGTGGCATTGACGATCTGAGGGGAATCAAGGCCACCCAATTTGCACTGCTGGTTAATCACTTTGATTAGTAACTCACCAGCTTTAATCTCACCATTAAGGGCCAAGGGGAGGTAGGCTTGAACCAAACGCTCCAACCTCAATAGTGAAAGGGCTTGTATCTGCCCCCTTTCCATTCCCAATGTCCTGTCTGCTTTCCCCGCTATTTTCTTCACTAATTGGTAGCTGATCCCCATCTGTTTGGCTATTGATGTGGGTGTGTTCCCCTCCACTCTCAGCTGGACTATTTGCTGTTTCTGTTCCTTGCTGAGTTTCTGTTCCTTGTCCATGCAACAACTCCAATTGCTTTGTCAAAGTCCCAAGGTCGTCAAGGTAATCCAAGTCCTCATCCTCAACAATGAAATGCTCAGTATCCATGGCAGCCAGAGCATTCCATGCAAGGGCAGCCAAATGATCCTCTGAGCAATCACCCATCACATACGCCTGCCAGTGACGAAAAGCGGAATCCATGAACCTGGAAAGTGGAATGCCTTTCTTCCAATTATCCCTTCCATACTTCCTCATTCCCTCCTCAGCTCTAAGGGAGACACGATGAAGACCGTGAAGTGGTAGGGCTGTTGGAACACCCCTGCCCTCATCAGAACTACGAATTGCACCACTGTCAAATGAATCAATCTTTTCCATTAGAGTTCTCCAAGCTGTTTATTAATGATTGGGGTAAGATGCTTGGTCAGGCTGCCCTCCCATTTTTCTGGAAGCTCAACCTCAAGAAAGCCATGAACATTTGAAGCATAAAATAACTTACTGCCCTTGTCCATTTCATGTACCTCAGCACCATTATTTTGGTATCCATAAGTAACACAATTTGCCCTGAAACCCAAGGCCGAACAAGCAACACCAAGACTTTTGTGTGCCTTGTATTTGGGTTGCCTGCCAGGTACAAGCGTGACCCACCTTATCCTACCAAGAAAGTATTCATCAACATATTCAGCTTCCTTAGTCTTTTCCATTTCGTCCCTCATTTCTTTTCTCTTCTCGAACTTTAATGTCACTAATCCTGTCAAGTAGCTTCTCTGCTAAATCTGATTCAGTTTCATAGTAAAATTGTTTCTTGAAGCAGTAGCAGAGGGTCTTTTCAATCATGTCAATTTCAGCCAGGTTGAGCTTCACCATTATCTGTTTCATTCTTCTCATCCTTAATGCCAAGAAATGCCTTGATGTGGTTGATTTCCTCTGGGCTTGCATCATAGGGAATGTACCATGGCTGCCCTTCCTTGGTTTTTGGTGGGTACTTGGTGGTAGGATCGTAGTTTTGAATCAGATGGGCAAAGAAATGGTAGGGCATAACAACAAGAGGTCTTTTGTAGTCTTCACAAATCATGAGAAGGTTGGAATGATCAAGCCATTCCTTAATGATCCTGAATCCCCTGTCATTGTCCCTACACTTCACCTCAACTGTCCAAGTCTCTTCCCCCAATTCCCTTTGCACCTTCATTCGTAAGTCTCCATAATCATGTTGAGAACCTGAATGCTTAAAGTTTGCGCCACTTAGGGGCACTCTGCGACAATCAACACCAGGGAGGTCATTGAGTAAATCCCTGACCTTCCTTTCACCCCTTGCGCCTTTGGATCTTGAGAATTTACCCACTATTGAATCTCCTTTGTTGCCAAGTGAACCAAGGACCTGATTTGGGCATGGACCACCTCAAGGCCAGCAAGTTGACAATGAGAAAGACTGGCAATCCTCTCAGCTTGATTCACAGAGCTAAGGATCTTGTTTAGAATCATGCTTAATTTCTCCTTCCTCTCGGTTATCATTTCCTGCTCCTATCCTTCAACAATTCAGCCTCACTTTTCTTTGATCTTCCCACCCAACTTAGAAGCTGAACTTGTCTATCATCAACTGAATCCTGAACCTCCAGAGCCCAAACACCTTGAGGTCTTCCCAAGTTACTCTTGGTGTTAATAATGTACCTCCTGGTGTCATTTTCTGGGTCAGGATCATCACACATCAGGAAGGCTTTTCTACTTTCACCAATCCAACTGATAGCACCCGCAGGGCGATTAATCCCAGCGCCACTACCAGACTTGGTAAGATGAAAAACCATACAAATACAAACATTAAGATCCCTAGCCAGCTTTCCCAATTTGACAGCGATTGGGCGTGAGCTAGAGTCAACCGAGTACTCCACCCCTGGATCAAGAAAAGAGGGAAGAGGGTCAATAAATAGAATGTCAACACCTGAATCACGAATAAAAGCCTCCAACTTGTCCATGTTCTTGGGGATGGAAAAGTCTCCATCCTTACTGCCATCCACTAGCCAGACCTTACTTCTATCAGCCCCAGCTGCCATCAATCTGGGGGTGATCACTGAATCTGCGCTGTCCTCTCTATTGATAATCCCAACCGTAGAGGGGGTACAGAGTTCATTAGCAAGCCTTCCACCTTTGGTTATCGAGGAAGCAAAGAGAGAGGTTAGAAGTCCTTTACCAATCCCTGGAGGGCCAGAGATATGGACAAGATAGCCTCTTGGGAACCAATTATCAACCACCCAGTTAATCTTTACTGGTTGGATTTCACTTGCCCTCCTAGCATTCAAACCACCATAGGTTTGAGATGAGGCTGACCCTGGAAGACCTCTAGGCTTAGGATCATCTTTGCCCCACCTAACCCTTGATATGGGAACCTTGGCTAATAGGGCATCATCAATACCCTTTGCCTTAGAACCATCCCAGATATTGACATAGGGGGTGATTCCAAGCTCAATTAGTTTGTCCCTGAACTTCTCAACTTGCTCTCCAGTTGATTGTTTACCATCTTGATCAAAGGAAATATCAACTTGATGCTCTTTTCCTTTGCCCCAACTCTTGAGAAATTCCAAGCAAGATCCCCAAGAATTAACCCCGCCAATTCCGATGGTAGAGGCCCCAGCTCCACATCCGAGAGAATCAAATACAATTCCCTTAAGCGCACCTTCAACAATGTTAATTCTGTTTCGCTCAGGCTCTCCAGAAAATGAGAATACCTTTCCAAGTTGTCCACTAGTTGAATACCAGAAATACTTTGGCGATCCATTATCACTCCTTACCTTTAATGCCCAGATCCTCCCCTGTGGGTCCAAACAGGGAATCAAAAGACCCTGAACTAACTTCCACTTTTTGGTAACCTTGTCCCATCCAGGTACCTCAAACTCTGGGACAAATCCATTAATAGACTTATGATCAAAAGTCCTAAAGCCAATGGATTCCAATTGGTCCATTCGCAAACCACGAGCAATAAGATGTTTTTGGTGATGCTCGTTAAGAGAAAGTCTTGAAATAAACTCGAAGTAGACTTCATTTCTTTGGTGGATTTGCTCATCTGTAAGTTCTCCGCATGATTCATTGTAAACCTCCTCATTGTCAAACAGGTCTTTTTCCTGTAATCCTACTGACCTAACAATAGACCTGTAATCACAACCCTTAAAACACTTGACTAAAATCTTATTACAGTCCAGCTCTCTCACTTGGGAAATACAAAGGTGGTTCTTAGTGTCCTTTGGTTCACAGCTTGGGCAATTACACCAAACCCTACCATTTTCCCTTTTCCTGATCTCAAAGTGGGAAGTGAAATCATAGAACTTCATCCTTTACTCCATCAATTTGTTTAAGGATGAGATTGGCCCTGGCAATCAATGAAGCGCATTCCTTGTCAACCAAAGCCCCATCCCCCCAGCTGGAAATCCCAGCTGCTAGTGTGACAAGATCTGGGATGGCCTCAATCTTTCGCCTAACCCTCTCCCTCTTTCTTTGAGCCATATTCATGATTTGATTAGACTGACCGCAAGGCCCCATGCTTTCAAGAGAAACACCAATCCCATCAACTTGTAATTTTGCTCTTCGCATTGTCTCCCCTTAAAAGAAAAGGGGGTGAGAGAAATCCTTTCCCATCACCCCCCAAAGCATCCTTGCCCTTAACTCCTAGAATGGCAGATCATTACCAATCTTCTCAAGTTCCTCTTGCTGCTTCTTTCGTTCGGCCAACCTTTCAGCCAATCGGGAAGTGACAGCTTTGGAAGCCTGTTGTTTCTCCTCAGGCGTCAAAGGCTTCTTATAGGGCTTGAGGTAGATGTTTTGATACTTCTCATTCTTGGGGTTGGTTTGAATGGAGACATTCAGATCAATCCCCTTAAGTGGGCTGTTTTCATAGAAAGACCCAGCAAGAGAAGAGAGATCCCCGCCCCTAGGGAATCCAATCAACTCCATTTCCTCAGTCCATTTATCCAAGCCCTGATCAGTATCAATCCAATAGATTTTGCGAACCTCTTGACCCTTGCCATGAAGCTCTTGCCCCTCCTTGGTGTGGCCCTCGAAGATTTCAACTTCAAGGATAAACACATCCTTTGAGTCTTGCCCCATAGTCCCAAAGTCATGAAACTTCACAGTGCCACGGTAATAACCATCTTCCAACTTAGCCATCAAAAACCCTCCAAAGAAAAATTAACCCATAACCCACAATAGCAAAGAGGAGAGCTGCAATCCATCCCTGAGCCAACAACTCTCCTAGTTTATCATCGTCCATTAGTATGCCTGGTCCACATACTTACCAACCTCTTCTTCAGCTTGCTTCTTCAGGAAAGACATAAACTCTTTCCTCTGAGCCTGGGTGAGGTCTTCAAACTTCCTAACCCCATACTCACGAAGATAGACTACCTTGTCCAGCTTGAGCTTGTTACAGAGGTCATTGATCATTGTATCAGTGACTTCGGAATCGTCAACTGGGTTTGCCTTAATTACCTCCACTTTCTTAGGTGTGGAGGTCTTTTGTACAACCCTAGCAGGAACATACTGAGATTGGGATTCCTCTTCCTCAGCCCCAATCTCTTCCTTGGTGTAAGCCCCAAGTCCACCAGTAACAGAGGGGCAATAGGTTCTAATGCCCCTGGTGACAGCCCTACTAAAGCACATATCCTCAGGGTAAGAGCGCCAGTTATCCTTGGTTAAAAGGCCAGCAGTCTTAGCATCCTCAAGGGTGAATGAGGATTTACCAAGAACCTCCCAAGTCCCATTGTCCTGTTTCTCCTCCCACTGAAGGACACATCCCTTATTGTCCTTCTGAATGACCCTCCAACGCCACTTGCCACTAAGTTGGACCAGTGTTTTAAGGATCTCAGCACTAAACCCAACCCCACCGTTTTTGGTGGGAAACAAACCTCTAAGGGCTAAGGTTGGTTGAAGTCCAAGCTCCTTCCCCATCTGCATCCTAAGAAAAGCCATGGGGGCATTCTTAATGTCATTGTAGAGCCCTGAGGCAGCCACCATTTTGGATTGATGCTGAAGGTCTACAAGCTCTTGGGATGGCCTATATTCTACTACTGCACTCTGGTTTTCTTCACTCATCACTCATCCCCCTCTGTAATTTCACTCAAGTTGTCCACCCTACAGAATCCGCAAAGTTTATTCAAGAGGAAAACTCCAACCTCCTCCTCTAAGCCTGAGGACTCACTAACCTCAACAAAAACAACCGCCCCATTCTCAACACGGAAGCCATGAGCAGCAACTTTACTGATCTGCCCATCATCCCAAAAAATCATGTACTCACTCATCTTCATCATCCTCCTTTACCTTAAACCCCTCATCCTCATCCAACTCCTCCAGGTCAGTCTTCAATAACTGAACCCACCCTGAGAAGTGTTGACGATGAAACTCAGCTGCCACTTCACCTTCACAGATGAATTGGACAACATTGTCATCATCATGTTTGGTTACAACTTCCTCAACATTGCAGATCGTGAGGAAGTCCTCGTTCTTGGAACTAAACAGGACAATATCGTACATTGCTTACTCCTCTACAACCCGAAGGCCAATGCGGTCCGCAAGCTCACGAACGATTGCACCAACCGCATGATTTTCCTCAATCCGCTTGGTGCGTATCTCTCTATAGGAATCCACAAGCCCAGTTACTTCACTTTCCTTGAACTTAACTTGCCCCTCAAGAACCCTGATCTTTTCCTCAAGTTCGGCTACCTTGAGAAAAAGATCCTTTCTCTCCCCAGCTTGGGTGGAGAGGTATTCATCAAAGAGTTCTTTAATCTCATCCACCTTAGCCTTAGTCCATCCCCAAAATACATCTGATCTAAGCTCTTCAAGGCGAAGGTAGATCACACTTGCCATGTATTGTTCGCTCATACTTCCCCACCTCCCTTAGAAACAAGGCTCCCCATTGACTACCCAAACATCCTCTTGCCTGGGTTTCATCCAGTGGTCATTGTACTCCACTGGTTCTGTTTCTGCAAGGACTCTTTTCAATTCAATTTCGAACCAAGAGGCCAATTCGTCCATGGTTTCTCACTTATGAAGTTGGAATTTAGCTTCAAGAATAGTTTTGTACACTGGGATGCCCTCACCACCCTGCCATTCTAAAGTATCACCACCCCTAAGGACAATCTTGTCATCAGGCCCCCAAGCGTCATTATCAACAATGGTGGCATAACTCCAAACCCCAGAGCCAAGGGACCTAATCAATTCAAGAGGACCTTGAACAAAATCATTACCACTACCATTGTAAATCTTCCAAGAGTCAGTCTTTAAGTTGTCATGTGGAATAAAAAAACCACAAGCATCCCCATCCTGATCATACATTTTGCCATCAATGCCAATCACGATAAATTCTTTGCTACTCCAGTGCACATGGGAAACCTTATTATGCTTCTTGATTTCCTCAAGGGCTCTCACGGCATCAAAGAACTCTCCCATTATTGCCCCCAAATCTTTAACTTTTTGATCCCACTGATCTTCGCCAGGGAGTCCAATCCCCCTGGGTGTTTGGGCTTCGATTCTATCTTAGGCAGCTTTCCCATGGGAGTAAAGAGAGGATTTGAAAATAATTCCATTGCACCCATCCCCATTGCCACACAGCCATCGTCATGTTTAGTCTTAGTGTGATCAAACCTATAAGTAAGCCCAGTTTTTCTTTCAATCACCAATCCCTTTAATTCACTCTTTAGGTCTTGATTCTTAGCTCCCAAAATCTTGCCAGCACCATCATAAATTGCTATCCTGTTATCGACAAAGAGAGATTTAAGTAGCTCAGCCATCTCAAAGTTAGCTTGGCCACCCCTAAACCTAAACCTCTTGATCTTAATGAAGGATTGTAGCTCTTGAACAATACCTTCCATCTGATGCTGATCAACAATGACAGTTGGCCTATTGAAAGATATATTTACCCTCTTGATCCAATCCTTCACCCTCTCTAGCTTCACTGGGGCATCATGAGTTCCAACCCAAACATCAAGGGAATCAGTAATGAGGACGGGATCAATCGAAGGATGAAGAACTTCTAGATGCCCAACCCACAAAGCTGTTCTGTCCTTGACTGCCCCATAGTCAACCACTGCCACATATTGTTTCCCTGGCTCTCCTTGAGTCCTTTGGCGAAGTTGGAGTCTATGGCCAAGTTTGTAAGCCTCTTCAATCTCTTCAGGTGTCAGGTAGCCTGAGTCTTCAGAAGCAGGAATCCATATGTTGTCAAATACCCTCTTGGCAGTCCCTGGGGTTAACAACTTCCTTTCACGCTCAATTTGTTCCCTATTCATCCAAGTTTTGACATTGGCTGGGAACTCAAACACTTCCCAGTCTGGGAATGTTTTGATCAATTCAAATGCTTCATGTTGCCAAGAATCTAGAATACCAGCATTACTAATAATTAGTGTTACTTGTCGTGGTCTTTTGGATCTAGCTGAAATAACAGCTTCCCATAACTTGCGGCCTTCGTCACTCCACCAAACGACTTCATCTAGAATGATTAAGTCTTGCCTACCACCCCAGGCTCCCTTACTATTTGCAGGTTGAACATTAAGCGTTCCACCTGCTCCAGTAACCTTAGCCCTTTCATCTGTACCAATAACTCTAACTCTGCTTCCTATCCATGGGTTTAACTCAGCATCCTTCTTCATGGCTGAGATAAGGAACCCAACTTGCTTACCATCAGCAGCAGCCGCAATAGCCTCAATTGGCCTTGGGGAGAACGCCAAGATCCAATTCATTATCCTAGCCAATCCAGAGGTCTTATCCATTCCACGACGGGCCACCTCCCAAAAGGCTGTTGGTCCATCATAGTCTGTTTTCAATCCACAGGCCATTTCAATAGCTGG
>OGVY01000025.1_pt1 | contig 23179 bp, 21 predicted proteins | sample 1575871 | NCBI WGS metagenome assembly OGVY01 (sample SAMN07581536, study PRJEB24739) | freshwater metagenome
ACTCGTAAGGTGGGGTTGAAATCGAAGAGCTCTCAATCCGACCGCCTCACTTAAAAAACTATCAAGTCCTTTAAGTTCTGAGCCCCCTCCTAAAAGATAAATCGTAGAGGGTTGGTTCTTTGTGGTGTTCCGATACGAAGCTATGGTGTGGGTGACATCATTTACCAGCATTTTTAAAAGTTGAAGGATTCCTTCGGAAGTCTCCTGCCCGACTCCACCGAAATCAGGCTCAAGAAGATTGAGTTTTCCATGTTTTGTTCCCTCTGCGTCTTCAAGCGCTTGGGCCCAGGTATCAGCAATGAGCTCGGTAATCCGAAAAGATCCCCAGGGAAAAGCTCTTAGTAGGGTGAGGTTTCCATTTTCCAAAATAGAGATCTGAGTCTTGGAATGGCCAATATCTAAAAGAACCACAGGCGCCATGCCCGGGCCGATTACTTTGTCTGGGGGATTGGCGAGAAAGAGGTTGATAGCCCCCATCCCATCGAAACAGAGCCAATCGGGATCTACCCCAATGGACTGGTACCAATCGAGTTGACTCTTCACAAAGCGCTTAGGAGCTACAGCCGCTAGAACCAAGCTGCCTTTTCCGTCGGGAGATATTCGGTGCTCGAGGACTGAGTCTTCGAGCTTAAAAGGAATTCCATCTTCAAGCTCAAACTGGTACATCGCTTCAACTTTTTTCTTGCTTCCAATGGGAATTCTTAAAAACCGCAACGCGGTTTTGTCGGCGGCTAGCGAGGTGACGATTTTATCGGGGTGGCTTGGGAGCGAAGAAAGAAGCTGCTGAAGAGCTGACTGGTACATGGGGACGGGCTCCGACAGCTGAAGGGGCATACGAACTTCATGAAAATCCAGAATTTCGAAACGGCGCCATTTCGATTCCATTTCGACTGCTTTGATACTCCATGTTCCAAAATCTATTCCAAGAATTCTCATAAATGACCTCGTTTAAGACTCCACCCAACTGTACACTTTGACTCCGGAGAAAGTGGGAGCATTAGCTCCAGTTGTAGTGCTTTCTGTTACCAGAACCTTTTTGGTATTGGGATTTTCAAAAACTTGACACTCTTTAGTGTTTTCATCGAAAGCAGCAACAGGAGCCGGTTGTACACTCTCACAGGCTCGGCAATCATCGTAGGTTTGAGGTGTTCTGTAACATTTAAAGCTCCCCTGAGAAATAAACCCCTGACTACTATTACAGGCTCTTGGATCACTCTTTCCGGGTATTTCAGCGCATCCACCCCTAACAGACTGCAGCGCTACCGCCACGACAATATTCTTTTGAATGACGCTCCCACTTTTTTTAATCTGGCCTTGGGATTTGATCATAAAACTTTCACTCCCCACAGTGAAAATTCTTTCGAACATCTGTAGGTCTGGGTATCTCGTTGTAAACCGAGAGTTGAGTTGGCTACAGAGATTATAGAAATTTTTAGGAGCCCCCCAGGTCCCTCCTACTTGTCCGAACTGGAATCGAATCTCTTGAATATCCCTATCTGAAAAATCGGGAAAAAGCTGACGAAGGCCATTCCCTTGCGTGATAGTGTCAAGATCGATTCTGCCGTTTTCTGAGTACACAGTAAGAGAAGACTTCAGCTTTTCAAAAAGCGCAGGACTCATATCTTTCACAAGTTTTAATTCATCTAAAGTGAAGAGAGGGCCCCTTTTTACTTTGTAAGGGGGAACCTGCTGTTCGTACCAGCTATCGGTATTTCCGCCTGCAAACCCTTGAGGCGTTGGAGAAATCCAATCCATGATATTGTAAATGACCTCTTCTGCCCTGACATTTCCAAACTCGGTGGTGGGATCCTCTGAAGCTAAAAAGATCTGCTCAATTCTTTGCAGTAACGAAGAGCCAATGTACTCAACCAGATTCGTAGGAGGCTGTCGAAAATCGGGTCGCGTTCCGGACTGATTCTGAGGGACCTGAAGCAGATTGACGTTCAGTTTGGAAGACTCAGAGGAAATCTGGTACGAGAATTGACCCGTCGTAATCCGAGTGTCTTTAATCATTTCCTCCCGCTCGGCTTTTTCTTTTGGTGCCAATTTTTGGAGAATCTCTGCGGTTGGGGGAAAAGCAGGAAGAGGCAAGCTCCAAATAGCCGTCAGAAAGCGGGGATTCATAGCTGAAAATTGTTTTTTGGCTTTTCCGTATAAAACCACTCGAAGCAGAGCTAAATGAACCCCCGATTTTGCTAAATATTGAGCCTGAATATGGTTAAGGTCGTTATAAGCTAACTTTCTTTCAACCAACGACGTGTACTGAAGTTCTAAAGTCATTAAACTCATTAAAAGGAGAGCCACTAAAACGGTCAGAAGCGCAGCCCCTTTTTGCTCTGTGTTTTTTGGGGGCTTTGTCATCATAGGGCCACCCATTGTTCCTGATTATTAGGAAAGGAAACTTTAAAAGAAGTTTCTATCTCAATCTCTTTCCCCTGTTTTGCGTCCCAAGAAGCAATTTTTACTTTTATAGCCTTAGGAAAGAGATCTCGGGTAACTCCAGCGTCGGAGTTCCAGTCGTCAGTCCACTTGGAGAGCTTATCATCCCAAAATTGAAACTCGAGCTGAGGGACATTTTCCAAAAGACTGTAAATAGTCCCTCCCTCGAAGAGATTTCCATCAATGAGTGGGCTTTCTCGTTTCATAAGAGCTTTTTGGTTTGAGTTTGCTCGGTCTTCAAGAAAGTAGGAAATCTCCGTTTGCTGACCATCTTTTCTGTCGATATAGAAATTCCTATGACTTAAAGTGGTAAAAATAAGCTGGTTCTTTCTGCCATCAAAGAGCGTGTGGGGGACTTGATCTCCTCTAGAAAGTCTCAAAGCAAACTGGGGCCCAAAATCGTTATAGCGTTTGTGAAAACTCTGCGCGATGTCGTTTCTCAAAATAGCAATAGCTGATCTCATCGCATCAAACTGTTCGATTTGATTCAGGGCCGCTTCTTTAGTAATCCGAATTACATTTATTTGATGAGAAGTGGTTAAAGCTATCAAACTGAAAATGGCTAGAGCCAAGAGCACTTCAAGAAGAGTAAAACCCTTAAAATTCCTCATGACCCAGTCCCTCCGGTACCTGTGCTTGGAGCTGTGCCCGGAACTCCGCCGACAGTCAGAGGTAAATCATAGCGAGCCACATGAGTGGTGACATCAATCGTTCTTGGGGTCTTTCCTTGCATCCAAGTGACCTCGACATGAAGCTCTCTTGAAGCTTTTGACATGTAATCACTGGCAATATTTAAAACATATTTTTGAGTGAGATTTTCTCGGGTTGCTCTATCATCATTCTCAGCTGATTCATCCATCAGCGCGCTGACTGTTTCGGAAATTTTGAAATCAATTTCACTACAGTAACTTACAAAAGAAAACTTTTGATAGGGCTCTGGAAAAGTCCCTTCTTTCTTTTTTTCACAAGCTTTCTCAATGCCTTCTGTTTCGATTTTAGTTTCAAGTTCCACGATAGTTTTTTGGAGGAGCCAAGTAGCTAAAGTGACATCCTGAGCGTCTTTCACGGCTCTGACAGAGCCGCGCGCAAGATCCATTGCAGCAAGCGCTGCCAACACGAAAATCACAGTGGCAATCATGACTTCAATGAAAGTGAAGCCTGATTTATTGAACTTGAGTGTCTTCAAAATTATCTACCCGACGATTAAAAACCTGAATAGAGCCGTTAGCGGGTCGAACTAAAAGCGAGTACCCCCCGTCCTCAACCCCTTGCTTGTTCAAATAAAGAAGAGATTGCTCTGCATAACCGCTCGGAAAAAAGTGTACGTAGGCAATCCCTTGCCTCAAAAGACCGTCTCGTTCCGTCAAAATGCCATCAAAAACAACCCCTCCAGGAAGTTCCTTAGGTTTGGTTCCGTACTTTTCAGCGGGAACAAATCCTGAAGGAGGGGATGGTCTTTTGGGATCCGATACGGCCCCAGCTTGGCTATCGGATCCTAGGAGTTCCAGCTGATTTTGCTTTTCCACCCACCAAGTTTGATCTTCAAAATTGATTGCCAGACGGTAAATACGATTGAGTAAAATCGCATCATTTCTCACAGATCTGAGGACTCCCACAAATCTTCGAGTGGTTCCTGCCACTCTCTGATAAGTAAGGCGGCCTACTGCTGGGATCCCAATAGAAGTGACCATTGCAATAATGGCCAAAACCAGGAGGATTTCAATCAGAGTAAAACCCCGATTTCCGGAGTTCCGTTTACTCAGAACTGATATCATCCTGACTATCTGGCTGCCCATCGGGACCATTCGATTTGATGGTAAAGTTTTGTCCGTCTTCGCACACATAGCGATACTCATTTCCCCAAGGGTCTTTGGGCAGTTCTTTTTTTCCTAAGTAGCCACCCTCTGGATAATTTTCTGGCACTTTCCCAACTGAAGGGCGTGATATCAAAGCTTGTAAGCCCTGTGTGCTAGTGGGGTAGTAGCTATGAGAAAGGTAGTAAGCTTGAAGCGCTTGACCAAACCCCGCAATTTGAGTTCGAGCTATATCTTGCTTTCCTTTATTGAACATTCCGATCAGCTTCACACCTGCGTAGCTGCCTAGCATAACCACCAGAGCTAGCACAATCATGATTTCTACAAGCGTGAAACCTTTTTGGTTTTTTCTTTTTTGTTTTTCTTGTTTTTTCATAGTTCTCCTTAGGAATTAACCAGGCCCTCCGGCAAGATTGTTGAGTTCAAGTAAAGGCATGAAAATGGAAAGAGCCACTAGGCCAATGATACCCCCCATCAGCGCAATCATAAGAGGCTCTAGAAGCCTCGTCATCGCTTTAATAGCGTTATCGACTTGGCTATCGTAGGCATCTGAAACCACGTTGAGCATTTCCTCTAGTTCTCCAGTCTTTTCCCCAACCGCTATCATGTGCGTTAGCATGGGAGGGAACTCACCGCTTGCTTTCAAAGGACCTGCAATCGAATGCCCTTCACTGATACTTTCTCTGGATTGCTCGAGTGCGCGCTTAATGACCGTATTGTCTACGACTTCTTTGACAATATCTATTGCATCTAAAAGCTGAACACCACTACCCAACAGAGTGCTTAGAGTTCTTGCAAACCGGGAAACGGCAATCATTCTTCTAAACTTCCCATAAGCGGGAAGCCTTAAAGACAAAGCATCCCACCAAGCCCTACCGGCTGCTGTGCTGGTGTACCATTTGAAAAAAGAAACTCCTCCAAACATTGCCATCACAACGAGAAGCCAATGTGCGGCCATGAAATCACTGATTTTTAGCATGATGACAGTCAAAGTAGGCAGAGCCATATTGGATCCTGCAAAAACTTCTGTGATTTTTGGAACGGCAAAGGCAAAAAGAAAAATAGTAATAGCTGTTCCAGCTACCATCATAAAAGCGGGGTAGGCTAAGGCTCCCAAAATTTTATTTCGCATTTCCATTTGCGCCTCTGAAAAATTAGCGAGCCTTACGAGGACAAGATCCAATTTACCGCTAGCTTCCCCCACTCGGATCATGGAAGTAAAAATCGGAGTGAAAACCTTGGGATAAAGAGCGCAAGCATCTGCCAAGCTTTTCCCTTCGTTTACGCTTGTATTGACCTGCGACATGATGGATTTAAGCTTGGGATCATCTGTTTGATCTACAATGGCACTTAAAGCGTCATCTAAAGGGATTCTGGCTTTCACCATTGTGGACAGTTGGCGAATCATAAGAGTGAGGCTCTTTAACTTAACAGTGGTCTGCCCTCCCGAAGTAGTGCGCGAACCGGACCCCCCTCGGGAGTCTAAACTTCTTTCCTTCAGATCCGTTGTGTAAATCCCACGAGTTTTGAGTTTTTGGCGAGCAGTCCGAGAGGAGTCGGCATCCACTGTGCCCTTCATTTGCTTTCCTTCCGGACCCACTCCTTTGTATTCAAAAATAGGCATCGTTTACTCTTGAGTAACTGCGACTAATTCAATGGGAGTTGTAATTTTATCCAAAACCTTCTGAACCCCTGCTTGGCGCAAAGTGATCATTCCCTTTGTCACTGCTTCTTTTTTGATAATGGAAGAGTCGGCTTTGTTCATAATCAAAGTTCTAATTTCATCATCAATCATCATCAGCTCATGAACGACCATTCGGCCCTTGTAACCCGTACCCGTGCACTCAACACACCCTCGGGTTCGAAGGATCTTTTTTCCACCAAATACATCTGTATCCAGTCCTAAATTATCGAGTTCAGCTTCTTGTGGCAGGTACTCCTCCTGACAATTGGGGCAAGCTTTTCGCATGAGGCGTTGAGCAAGCACTGCCATTAAAGACGAAGCAATCAAAAAGGGTTCCACACCCATATCAATCAAACGAGTAATCGCCCCAGGAGCATCATTAGTGTGGATGGTGGCAAACACCAAGTGACCCGTAAGAGAAGCTTGAATAGCGATTTCCGCAGTTTCCTTGTCCCGGATTTCCCCCACCATGATCACATCGGGGTCCTGACGAAGAATGGCTCTAAGGCCCGAAGCAAAGGAGAGTCCGATTTTTGGGTTTACCTGAATTTGAGCAACCCCTTTTAAATCGTACTCGATAGGATCCTCTACCGTAATGATATTTCGCTCGATGGAATTGATTCGAGTGATGCAAGAGTAAAGAGAAGTCGTTTTGCCGCTACCAGTTGGCCCTGTGACCAGAATAATCCCGTGCTTTCGATGAATGAGTTGGTTGATATGTTTGATAGTCTCTGCATCGAAACCCAAAACAGCAAGATCGAGTCGTACGCTGCTTTTATCCAGAATACGGAGCACGAGCCTTTCCCCATGAGCTGTAGGGATCACGGAAAGACGTAAATCCACATCTTTCCCAGCAATTTTGATTTTGATTCTTCCATCTTGCGGAAGTCGTTTTTCAGCAATATCAAGTTCGCCCATGAGTTTAATGCGAGACGCAATCCCTGCATGAAGTCCTTTTGGAGGGCGAGCCACATCGTAAAGAACCCCGTCAATGCGGAGTCGCACGACCATATCTTTTTCATAGGGTTCTATGTGAATGTCAGACGCCTTGTCTTTAATAGCTCTGAAAAGAAGGTTATTAACGAACCGAATCACTGGAGCGTCGTTTTCGGATGCCTCTAAAAGATCGACGGGTTCTTCTAAGTCGTATTGAAACTCTTCAGATTCTTCTTCGCTAATTTCCGACATAATATTCTGGCGGATACGCTCATAGACTCGATTAATTCCATCCAAAATGATTCGGCTTTCACAAAGAACGGGCCTAATTTCTCTCTGAAAAAGAACTCTTAAGTCGTCTATCTGCTGGAAATTGAAAGGGTCAGAGATTGCGACTGTAACTGCCAAATCATCAAGGGCAATCGGAAGGACTTCCATTTGACGGGCGTAGGAAATGGGAATGTCTTGAACCCATTCGGGATTGATGGCATTGACTTCAATTTCCTTAAGATGGGGAATCCCCATTTGCAAACTAAGTGCAATGGTGATTTCGCTGGGCTGGAGAAACTTCTTTTGAATCAGAATTTCCCCAAGCTTGCCGCCTTTTTCTTTTTGTATCTCAAGAGCATCGCGAAGCTGAGCCTCAGTCAAAGAAGTCTGACTGAGTAAAATTTCCCCAATCTTGGCTTCTTGTCTCAGTTTTTGCGCGGCAGTTAAGTTGTTCTGCATAAATTACTCTTGTTTGGGAGCCAATTTTGCCTCAGGCTGTAGGAGTTCGGGCTTGGGTTGCGAAACAGCGGGCTCCGAATCGTCACTGTCCTCGTTATTTCTGTATTTTTCCAAAGGCTCATCGCTTCCGACTCGATTTCGTTGTTGCTCTACCTGTCCAAGTATTTCATCTACTTGGGGGGAAATTTGGTCATTGCCTCCCATATTTTCATCAATGAAGTTTTTGCGCTTATCTAAACGGTCTTTTATCACATTTGCAGATGAAATGCTGGTACCGATAACTTGGGGTCTTAATAAAATGATGAGATTTGTTTTCACAGCTTTAAAGGTTTTACTTTTAAAGAGCCAACCCAAAACGGGAATATCTCCAAGGAGAGGCACTTTATTTGTGCTTTCATCGATTTTGTCAGACATGAGACCGCCCATCATTAAATAGTCGCCGTCTCGGACCACAGCGGCAGTGTTAGTGACTCGAGAAGTGAGGGCTTTTTGCTGATTTCTGATGGCCGCAGGAATGTCTGTGTCTTCTCTAAAGCTATCCACTTTTTGTTCGATTTCCATTCGAATTGTTTTTGCAGCTGCATTCACATGGGGAGTGAGCTTAATGGTAATCCCTGTTTTCAACCGCTCGATGTTTTGTTGAGTCCCTCCTCCTGCAGCTAGGGCAATTGAGCCTGCGATTACAGGAGTATCATCAAGCACTTGAAATTCGGCCTTTTCATTGTCGAGTGCAATGATTTGCGGGGTGGATAGAACCGTAGCGCTCGTATCCTGAGCAAGTAAGTTGATCATGGCGGTGAGGCTTCCGATGCCAGATTTGTGTCCTGTAATAGGAATCGTGGTCCCATCGATAAGACCGCCTTGAATAAGACTTGCCAGGCTGCTGGAGTCTCCTACAAACCCCCCTTTAAATTGAAGTCCTTCACTTGCTGCCAAATTGACGCCTGTTTTTTGGCTATCTCCGACATTGACTTCCAAAATTGCAGTTTCGACAAAAACTTGGAGCCTTGGGATATCGAGTTTTTTAATTACCTTTTGAAGAGTTTTAAAATCATTGGAATTAGCAGTAATCACAAGTGAGTTGGTAGCAGCATCGGATGTGATTTTAACTCCACCCTCAAGTTCGGCTGTGATGGGCCCCCCTCCTACGGGCGAAGCTGCTCCCGGAGCTCCGCCGGGGCCTCCAGGTGTTGTTCGTCGAGACGCTGTTCTCCCTGCTCCGCCACTGCCGGCTAGAGAAGCAAGAGTGTTTGCAAGGTCCTCCGCTTTTGCATGCTCACAGTAATAGACTCTTATTTTTCCGGAAGAAGCTCTCACATCCAAGCGAGCCACTAAAGATTTCAAGCTTTCGAATCCCGCCTTATTCGCAAGAACCAATAAGCTGTTGGTGGTTTCGTCAGGTATCACCTTACTATTGACTCCACCCCCTCTGCTTCGTTCCAGGGAGGATTTTCTAAATGTTCGAGGTTGCCCGGGCTTTGCCTTTTCATCTCCGTAAATCTCCCCGAGCATGTCAGCTACGGCTTTTGCAGAATTGTTCTTAATGGGTAAAACATGCAAAGTGGTTTCAAAAGTTTTCACGTCTAAGGAATCTAAGATTCCTCGAATTCTTTGAATATTAGACCCCGTATCCGTAATGATGATTGAGTTGGTGGGTTCGTAAGCAAAGAGCTTTCCTTGACGGGTGACGAGATCTCTAAACTCTCTTTGAACCTCATCTGCATTGATGTATTTCAATTGAAAAATACGAGTAATGTATTGGTCGTCCGTTGGAGCATATTCACCTGCATAGGTTTGAACGGGGGCTCTTCGTGCTTCAGCTGATTCAATGATTCGGATAAATTTTCCGGCTTGAACCGTGGTGAGCCCATTGGCATCGAGAGCAGAGAGAAATGCTTGATAAGCTTCTTGAAGACTGACTTGGCTGGGCCCAATAATAGTGATTTTCCCTCGAACTTTTGAATCGAGAATGAAATTTTTGCCGGTCCATTTGCTAATCAGGGTCACAACGTCTTTAAGATCCTTATCCGGCAAATCAAAGTTTTTCACTTCAAGGCCCTTCACGGAAGGATCAAGCTCCAAATAATCAGCAAGTTTTGGAGGCTCTGCCGGCTTCTTGCCCTTGGAGAGCGATGGAGTGGGAATGGAAGGAGGGGTGACAACCGAAGCTCGTGGAGCAGGAGGCATGGGAGTTGGTGGAACGGGTCGGGTAGGGGCCGGTGGCTTGGGTTGTGAGGGCGCAGGCGCAGGCGCAGGATTAGCTCCTGACAAAGGAGGTGGCGGCGAAAACCCCTCCAAGTTATTTTCCGGTGCACCCAAAAACCCATCGTCCTCTTGAAAATCTGGATCCACGGGAGGTGGATTTTCAAAGCCACCAAAAGGGTTTTCTTGAGGGGGTTCCTCAGCACTGATGGGACTAAAACCAAGTGCCAGCTGGAACACAAGCACTAAAGTTAGCAGTTTGGATGGTTTCATAAGAGTTCCCTCATTTCACTTCATAAGAAATGACTTGTTCTTGACCACCTCGGGTCACTGTCAGTTCAATTTTTTTAGCGCCTTTTAATGCTGTAAATGCTTCAAGTCCTTTACCCGCATTATCTAAATTAATTCCATTTACTTCGGTAAGAACGTCCCCGGCACCCAATCCTAAAGAAGCAAATACCGAATCGGGCTCAATGGTTTGAATCAAAAACCCTTTCATTTTTCCGCCTTCAATAGCAGGTATAGCTTTTGCTGTTTGCAGGACATTTGAAAGATCAGCTAATTGTTCATCTAGAAAGCTTTGGCGAATTTGATATTGGTTTTCTCCCGAAACTGAAATTCCCTGAGCAGAGCCTCTGCTCGGTGCAAGTCCAGCATTCATGAATTGTCCTTCTTCTGGAATTTGGATGTACTCGAATTCCTGAGTGGCTTTTACCTGAAAGCAAAATCTTTTCCGATCCACTTTCATTGCTTGAAATTTATTCTCAAAGAAGAGCTCATCTTTTTTTACTGCTAATTTCTGGGCAGTGGATTGGTTTTCTACCAAAGCAACAGAAAGGCTTTCGTCACTCATCACGATAGTTCCCAAGAGATTGAGCCGTTGGGTTGAGGGTCTTGCTTGAGACCAGCAGTCGAGCATCCCTTGATCAAAAGGCTCTGGGATCACATTTTCATTATCAAAAATATTTCTCTGCTCAATCACACTTAAGTCTTCTGTGGGTTGGGGAGCCCTTTGAGCAAAAATGGGCTTCGGAGGAATGGGGTTATAGGAAGGTTTAATCAGCAGTGAAACCACCCTGGAAGCAATGGCGCTTGCAAGCAAAACTGAGAGAAGAATAAGTCCCCAACTCATTTTGCCTTGATGCTCGGAAATACTTTCTAAACGAACTTTCTGTGGATCAAATTTAAGAGATTTAAGCTTAGAAGCAATGGCAGAGCTCTGGCGCTTGCGGCTGACCGTCACCGTTTTTGGGGGACGGGATTTAAAAAGATTTTTGAAAAACTTTTTCATTTCCCAAAGAATTAACTCGTCGCGTTTTTAGATGAAGACAAAAGCCCACTCATGGAATTGCAACTCACAGGCCAAAAAATCTCTTGAATAAACACGCACAAGACAGGGGCTAAAAGTTGCAAGAGCAGCGAGACAAAAAGACTAAAAGACAAAAGCTCTCCTGGCGGAGTGTCAATGAGTGACAAAATGGCAATCCCTTCGGGATTTTTTTGTAACATGACTCTTCCAGAACTCTTCGATAAAGTTTTGAAGCATGCTAGATCCTCGATTTCAAAAAGCTTGTCAGCATTTCGACCATCAAGAGTATTTTGAGGCGCATGAGGAGTGGGAAGATCTCTGGAATGAGGCCCATGGGGCTAGACATGCCTTTCTTCAATGTTTAATACAAGTTGCCGTGGCGCTCCATCACGGACGAAATGGCAATTGGAGCGGCGCAAGAAAACTTTGTGCAAGCGCCTTGGGCTACTTGGAAAAAGGCCGTTCAGACAGTGAGCCAATTGATGTCGATAAGCTCAAAGACCACGTGTTAGAGTTAGCTTTAACAATTGAACAACTTGCAAGTGGAGAGTCGGGAGAAATCCCTTACTTTAAAATTCCTCGCAAATGAGTCACACACACGAACATTCCTCTTATCAAAAACTCTGGTGGGTTTTTGGTCTGTCATTTTTCTATATGATTGCAGAAATTGCGGGAGGAATTTGGAGTAATTCTTTAGCTCTTCTCGCAGATGCAGGTCACATGGCTATTGATACTGCTGGAATTGGGTTAGGACTTTTTGCAACTTGGATTGCCACGAAGCCTCCAACCGATAGAAAAACTTTTGGATACTATCGAGCAGAAATTTTAGCCGCTCTCCTGAATGGAGCTTTTTTGATTTCCGCTTCGCTGTGGATTATCTATGAAGCTTGGATTCGCTTTACTGAGCCCCATGAAGTCAAAGGACAGGTTCTCTCTTGGATTGCTGCTGGAGGACTCCTAGTCAATTTGATGGGAGCGAAACTTTTGCATGCCCATTCTCACGACAGCTTGAATCTTCGAGGAGTGTGGCTTCACCTTCTTTCAGATTTAATGGGTTCAATCTCAGCTGTGGTCGCGGGAATTCTTGTTTGGAAATGGGGTTGGACTTGGGCAGATCCGCTGAGCTCGATTCTGATTTCTTTTCTCATTTTGGTGGGAGCTTGGAGATTAGTTTCCGAAGCCGTTCATGTGCTTTTAGAAGGGGTACCCCGTGAGCTTGAGACTAAGAAGATCAAAGAGGCTTTTGAAAAAGTATCGGGGGTGAAAGGCGTATTTGATTTACATGTATGGACTGTTTCAAGTGGGCTTTATTCGCTCAGTTGTCACGTTACGATCACAGAGAATGAAGCCTATGCTTCGATGTTAAAAAAGCTCAACGACATTCTTGAACGCCAATTCTCTATTACCCACAGTACGATTCAAATTGAGCCAGAAGGCTTCCACCGCGAGGATCACCATTGTGGAGCGCTAACACAAAAGTGAGACTCCCCCTGTCAAGGTTGTCTTGCAACAGGGCAAGCCGCTTTTCCCGTGCGCATTTCCCGAGCTGCCTTTAAACGATTAGCTCAGGGATTTTAGTCCGGGCGGCGGTTTTCTTTTCCTGGGTTGATACGGAATGAGCCCCAATTCACCATTCGTTTCCAAGCAGGTCTTAGCCAAAAGCTAAGCTCATTTTTCTTGCCTCTGACGGCTCCCGTGATTCTTTGAGCAATTTGGCCTGTCAGGACTCTTAGAAAATCGTACAAGCTTTTTTGAGTGGGGGCTTTTACAAGCAAGTGAATGTGATTGCTATTTAAGGAATTATTGTAAATTTTTACTTGGAACTTTTCTGCTGTTTCACAAAGCAGTTGCGAAACGATGGCTTTGTTTTTTCTAAGTCTTAAGACGGGGAGTCTTGCCCGTAATACCAAGTGCAATGCCTGTTTCGTGGGGTTCATCAAGAGTTTGTATCATGACTTTTTTAAGCCTCTTTTGGTAAAGCACAGAAGAGATTTTTATAGGGGTATTAAAATCGTTGGAAAGGTATCTGGAAGCTGCAATTCCAGCTTTTTTGAAATTTCACTTTAACAAACCGGTTCTCCTCAAACCTCAGTCACCCTAAAGAATCAAAAAACTCGTCAACAATCTGAGGGGAGCATCCTTAAGGCTTGAGAGTTGAGGGTTGAGCTCTGAGCCGATGTTAGTAGATAGAGAAAAAACAAGAAATACCACAAGTGACTGATATCATGAATCAAAGTAAGTGCGCCGCCCCAGAGTCGAACTGGGGGCCCGCTGATTAAGAGTCAGCTGCTCTACCAACTGAGCTAGCGGCGCACAGAGGCTAGGGTCATACCGTGTCTTTTCACGGCAAGCAAGCCCACATGTTAAAATGGAAAAATGTTGTCTCACTTAAGAAACCTACGAAATCAATTCGACTTTTTTGCGCGGTCTCATATTCAATTTCCCCGTCCCCTTCCTTTCAGCATGCCCATTCCAAAACAAGAAACCCAATTTCAAGAAGAAGTAAGAGAGTTTTTGAATCAGCTCTCGTGGGACAGATTTCTTTTTAAGAAAAATAAACCGTGGAGAGTGGCTGATGTGGGGGCTAAAAACTTTAGCTTGGCTCCTCTAATAGACGAACTGTTTTTAGAAAAAAATCTGGAAGTAGAAATTCACGGAATTGAAATCGATGCTTTTAGAAGACTTTCCAATTTACACACGCGAGCTGATTACGGTCGGTATTTTGCTTCGAAAGCGAGAATGGCTCGTTACCACTCGATAGATTTTTTGGAGTTTTCAAAACCCCTTGATTTAATTTTGATGCTTAATCCGTTTGTCACTCCTGAGCCGTTGCAAGCTTGGGGCCTTCCCTTAAAACACTTTCGTCCTTCGGCCCTGTTTGATCACGCTTCAAAACTTCTCAAAGCACAAAAGGGATTTGCGATTTTAAGTAGCCCTAATGAAAAAGAGTTTCAAATTGCTTCAGATTTAGCGATTAAGGCGGGTTTTCTGCTTGGAGCTCCTACTCATTGGGAGCCCCGAGCAAACTCAATCCAAAAAAAGCCTAGGTTTGGAAGGCTTTGTTACTCCACTGTCGAGAATGTTTCTGACTCAGGCAAGCGCGGCAGTGTTTGAGGCGGAAATTTACCTGTAGTCGATTTTAGAAACTCGACGATGTCTGCCACTTGCGCCTCAGTGAGATCTTTATTGAGCTGAACTTTAGCCATGACTCGAACAGCTTCTGGTAGAGTTTTCACAAGTCCATTGTGAAAGTAGGGAGCAGTAAGTGCAACATTCCTCCAAGTTGGGACTCTCCAGAAGTGATCGTCACCTTCGTCTTTTGTGACATTAGAGCGGCCTTTGTCCTCGAGAAATTTATATTTCTTAACGTATTCATTATCCGTGAAAGTTGGGAATTTCTGATAGAACCCTTGACCAGGCTCTAGATTCGCGCCATTGAGATTCACTCCAGTGTGGCAAGCTACACACCCTAGTTCCATAACCGTTTTCATTCCGCGAACAGCTTGAACTGAGAGTGCTTTTTCGTTGCCTCTTAAATACTTATCGAGTGGGCTGTCTGGAGTGAGAAGCGTTCTTTCATAAGCTGCAATCGCTTTTGCAAGATTGTCGATAGTCATTCCATTTTTACCAAATATTTTCTCAAACTGAGATACATATCCCGGAATTTTCTTAAGCCTTTCCATCACTGCTTCATGGCTTGGCATTCCCATTTCAATTGGGTTGGTCAAAGGCCCTTTAGCTTGATCCTCTAAAGTTGCAGCTCGTCCATCCCAAAACTGTACGGAGTGAAGGGCTGAATTCCAAACAGTGGGAGCTGAACGCCCACCCAATTGCCCATTGATTCCAGCGGAGACAGCTCGATTATCGGTTCCGTTACTCATAACGTTATGACACGAATTGCACGATACCGTTCCATCTTTTGAGATTCTGGGATCGAAATAGAGTTGTTTCCCAAGCTCAACTTTTTCTGGAGTGGTCGGATTGTCCTTGGGAGCTGGTGCCTTTTTAGGAAGGGGAATGAAGGGAGTTTCAAGAATTTTTCCGAAGCCCAGAGTCTGTAAAATCATAAAAAATGCTAGAATCGTTTTCATCGGTCGGATCTCCTTAACTCCCTATTTTACTTCCGAAAAAAAAGAAAATGGCAAAAAAAACCTGACGTGAAGCAGCTTTCCTGGGGTAAAGTTATCAAAACCTCATTGAGGAAAAAATGCAGCGCACAAAAGTTCTCGCTTTTTTGTTGGTGATCCCCTCTTTGATTTGGGGAGCGCCTAGAATTCTCAACTTAGGGAATGGGAGTGAGCCCCGAGACTTAGATCCTCAAACAGTGACTGGAGTGCCCGAGTCTCAGATCATTCAAAGCCTCTTTGAAGGGCTGGTTCTTAAAGATCCCAAAACTCTAGAGCCCATCCCTGGCGTGGCTGAAAGCTGGAAAATTTCTAAGGATCAGAAAACTTATACCTTCAAGCTTCGAAAAAATGCAAAGTGGAGCAATGGTGAGTCAGTTACAGCGCAAGATTTTATTTTCTCTTGGACAAGGCTTCTCGATCCTAAAACGGCAGCCGAGTATGCGTATCAGGGGTATTACATTCGAGGAGGGAGAGAATTTCACCAAAGTCCAAACGGAGACCCTTCAAAGTTGGGACTTAAAAGCCTCGATCCTCAAACACTCGAAGTTAAATTAGAAAATCCGACTCCTTATTTTTTGTCTCTTCTTTACCACCACTCGCTGTATCCCGTTCATGCAGCAACAGTTCAAAAGCATCAAATGCGTTGGACTCGTCCTGAAAATATGGTTTCGAATGGAGCTTTTCGGTTAAAGAAATGGCAAATGAATCAAGTCATCAGTGTGGAAAAAAATCCACAGTACTGGGACAGCGAAAACGTCAGACTCGATGGAGTAAATTTTTATGCAGTAGAAAAAGCTGAAACTGAGGAAAAAATGTTTCTGGTCAAAAAGCTTCATTCCACAGCTTCGATTCCAACTGAAAAAATAGCTTTCTGGACCCAGGATCATTCGGGTGTTTTAAGAAAGCACCCTTACCTAGGAACTTACTACTATTGGATAAATGTAAATCGCCCCCCTTTAGATAAGCCTGAAGTGAGAAAAGCATTAAGTTTAGCGATTGATCGCGAAAAGCTTGTAAAGTTTGTTGTTAAAGGTGGCCAAGCGCCTGCGCAAAGTTTTACTCCTCCTGGAACGGGTGGATTTAAGCCGCAAAGCAGGCTTCCGAAGGACTTGAGTCAAATCCATGAAGCCAAAAAGCTCTTAGAAAAAGCAGGATTTCCTAATGGCAAAGGCCTTCCTCCAATAGAGATTCTCTACAATACGAGTGAAGGACATAAGAAAATTGCAGAGGCGATTCAACAAATGTGGCTTGAGCATCTAGGTGTAAAAGCAAGCTTGTACAACCAGGAGTGGAAAGTGTTCCTAGATACTCAACACTCCAAAAACTACATGGTTTCTCGGGCCGGCTGGATTGCCGATTATAATGACCCAAACACTTTCCTAGACATGCTGACAACCGGAAATGGAAATAATCATGCAGGTTGGTCAAATAGAAATTATGATAACTTGATTGCCCAGGCTCAGAAGGAAATTTCTTCAAGAAAACGCAATGAACTTTTTCAAAAAGCTGAGGATATTCTTCTTGAATCGCTCCCAGTGATTCCCCTCTACATTTATACAAGGCTTTATTTATTGTCTTCTGAAGTTGAGGGCTGGCATGAAAATATTGAGGATATTCATCCTTTGAAATTTGTTTCTCTCAAATAAATTATGGCTATGGGTTACATTGTAAAGCGTCTGTTGGTGATGATCCCAGTGTTTTTTATGGTCGTGACGCTCGTATTTTTTCTTATTCGATTTGCACCTGGAGGCCCCTTTAGCTCTGAAAAAGCAGTCAGCCCGGCTATTTTGAAGAATCTGGAAGCTAAATACCAACTCGATGTCCCACTGAGTGTGCAGTACTTACGTTACTTAAAAGATCTTATCCAAGGCGATTTGGGTCCTTCATTTAAGCACGCCAATAGAACAGTTAACGAAATTATTGCTGAGTCTTTGCCCGTATCTGTAGAGTTGGGGCTCCTCGCCCTTTTTTGGGCAGTGCTCATTGGGATTAGCGCAGGAGGTCTTGCAGCTCTCAAACCCAATTCGATTTACGACTATGTCCCAATGACTTTTGCGATTCTTGGCATTTGCCTTCCCACTTTTGTGGTGGGTCCCATTTTGGTTCTCATTTTTGGGCTTTGGCTTCAGTGGTTGCCTGTAGCTGGTTGGGAGAGTTGGCAGGATAGAATTCTACCCTCCCTGACTTTAGGATTTGCCTACGCAGCTTACATCTCAAGGCTTACTAGAGGCGGCCTTATGGAAATTCGCTCTCAAGATTTTATTCGAACAGCAAGGGCCAAGGGGCTTAAAGAATCTGAAATTATCATCAAGCATTCGCTAAAAGGAGGACTTCTTCCTGTTATTTCTTTTCTTGGCCCTGCTTTAGCTGGAATCGTCACAGGTGCTTTAGTGACTGAAACCATTTTTAATATTCCTGGTCTTGGCCGGTTTTTTATCGAAAGCGCCTTGAATCGAGATTACACAGTTGTGATGGGAACCTCGCTTCTTTATTTCAGTCTCATTTTTCTCTGCAATCTTTTCGTGGATCTAGTTTACGCGGTTTTAGATCCGAGGGTTCAGTATGCTTGAAGCGACCCTCAGGCAAGACACTTGGTTTCGCCTTAAGAAAAACCGAGCAGCTGTTTTTGCTGCAGGCTTTTTACTTCTAGAAATGGTCATTTTCTTTCTAGCACCTCTTGCTTGGCCACACAGCTACGAGGTCCAAGATCTGGAGCGAACCTTAACGGGTCCCTCTTTGAGGCATTGGCTTGGAACGGATGGGTTGGGTAGAGACCTTTTAGCTCGTGTTCTCTATGGCGGTCGAATTTCACTTGCAGTGGGGCTGCTTGCTTCCTTGGTGAGTGGAATCGTCGGAGTCATTTATGGTTCAATTTCGGGCTTTTTAGGAGGCCGTTGGGATAATCTTTTGATGCGAGTAGTGGATGTGCTTTACGCTATTCCCTTTATTTTTCTGGTCATTATTCTCATGGTTTATTTTGGTAGAAATTTCATGCTCCTCTTTTTAGCCTTGGGCCTCACCCAATGGCTCACAATGGCTCGCATTGTGAGAGGCCAGGTTTTGAGTCTCCGACAAAAAGAATTTATTGAAGCAGCGAAAACTCTTGGGGTGAATCAACGAACCCTTATCATGCGGCACTTGATTCCAAACACTTTAGGTCCGGTGATTGTTTACTTAACCCTAACAGTCCCCTCGGTAATTCTTGAAGAGGCTTTTTTAAGTTACTTGGGTCTCGGAATTCAGGCACCTCTTGCCTCTTGGGGAACCCTCATCAAAGAAGGCGTGGATATTATGGATCTGGCTCCGTGGCTTCTCTTTTTCCCGGCTCTCTTTCTATCGCTCACACTCTTTTGTTTGAACTTTCTGGGAGATGGGCTAAGAGATGCTTTAGATCCCAAGGGAGCCAGAGATTGAAGCCTATTCTTTCCTTAAAGAATTACTGCGCTTTTTTTAATACTCGGCGTGGAATTATAAAAGCTGTGAATGGAGTGAGTTATGATCTCTTCCCGGGGGAAACTCTAGCGATTGTGGGAGAAAGTGGCAGTGGGAAGAGCGTTTCTCAGCTTTCTTATTTGGGGCTTCTTAAGTTCTCCCCTTTGCAAATTATGGGAGGACAAGTTCTTTTTGAAGATCAAGATCTTCTTAAATTGCCTGAGAAGTCGCTTAGAAAAATTCGAGGAAATAAAATCTCCATGATTTTTCAAGAGCCCATGACCTCGCTAAACCCATACTTAAAAATCGGAACACAAGTTATTGAGCCTCTTCTCATTCATCGGCAAAAGACAAAAAAGGAAGCTTGGAAAATCGCTACCGAAGCCTTGGAGCGTGTTGGGATTTCTCGAGCTTCTGAATCCATGAACGGATATGCCCATGAATTAAGTGGAGGGATGAGACAAAGAGTGATGATTGCTATGGCACTTACGACGGATCCTCAAGTGTTGATAGCAGATGAGCCAACGACTGCTTTAGACGTCACTGTCCAAGCTCAAATTCTAGAACTTCTAAAGTCGATACAAAAAGAAAAGAAAATGGCCATGATTCTCATCACCCACGACTTGGGAATTGTTGCAAACTGTGCCCATCAGGTGGTGGTGATGTACGCCGGTCGAGTATTTGAAAAAGGAAACGTAGAGGATGTTTTCTATCACTCCAAACACCCTTACACTCAGGCGTTGCTCAAGTCGACACCTAGGATTGATCGAGAAGACAAGGAGCTGCCCGTTATTTCAGGAAACACTCCAGATTTAATCCACCTCCACGAGGGCTGTCCGTTTGAGAATCGTTGTGGATATGCAAAAGAAGTTTGTAGGACCGAATTCCCCAGCGAAAGCCTTATTCAAAGTGGGCACTCACGTTTTTGTCATGCGGAGATGGATGGGCCATGAAACAAAATCTGCAAGACTCTGTTCTTTCCGTAAAAAACCTCAAAGTGCATTACCCTTTACGAAGTAGCTTCTTAGATTTTTCTTCGAAAAGGACACTTAAAGCAGTAGATGGAGTTTCCCTCGAACTGGCTCCTGGAGAAGTGTTAGGGCTTGTGGGAGAGTCTGGTTGTGGAAAAAGTTCGTTGGGTCGAGCCCTCATGCGGCTCCAAGAGCCCTTGCAAGGGGAGATTTCTGTTTTGGGGACTGATTTTTTGAGTTTAGAAGGTCAGGCATTGAGAGGTTTTCGTAAAAACATTCAAATGGTCTTTCAAGATCCTTATGCCTCTCTCAATCCTCGAATGACTGTGGGGACTGCGCTCCGAGAGCCTTTGAGAGTGCATTTCAATCTCACTTCCCTAGAAACAGAGAAGAAAATCGGCCAAACGATTGAGCAGGTTGGGCTTCCATTAAGTACTCTTAAAAAATATCCGCACGAATTTTCTGGGGGGCAACGCCAAAGAATTGCTATTGCTAGAGCTCTTATTTTAGATCCCAAAATCCTCATTGCAGACGAGCCCGTCTCCTCCTTAGACGTTTCCGTTCAGGCTCAAGTCTTGAATCTTTTAAAAGACATTCAAAAAAACCTGGGCCTTTCTATGGTTTTTATTTCCCATAACCTTTCAGTCGTAAAATACCTCTGTGACCGAATTGCAGTGATGTATCTTGGAAAAATTGTTGAAATAGCGAATCGAAAAGAGCTGTTTGAAAAGCCACTCCACCCTTACACACAAGCCCTCCTTTCTGCTGTGCCTATTCCAGATCCTCGCATTGAGAGAGAAAGAAAGCGTATTGAAATCAAAGGGGAGATCCCATCTGCTGAAAATCCCCCTAGGGGTTGCGCTTTTAATACGAGGTGTCCTTGGGTGCAGTCCAAGTGCAGAGAAAGTGAACCGGCGCTTGAAGATGGTGGATTTGAAAGCCGGAGAGTTTCGTGTTTTGAAGCTTTGTCTAAAGCTTCTCGCCCCACCCTGTAAGAAAGGTCACGCCCACTGAAAGTGAGCTCCCCTTGTGTTCGCCTAGAATACAGTTCGCTGTGGGGGTTCTTGAGTGGAACCTCTCAAGGGAATCCCAGATGCCTTTAAAAAACAAGAGCCCTTTTCGTCACATTTCTCATTCACTCTGAAGCTGAACTAGACAGAATACTTGCTTTGACAAGTTCTTTTTCGGCTAAGTTCCGCTGACCCTTTTCGGCACACTCCTTGCTCCTTACCCACGCAAAGATTTTGAAGTGAATTTCAGAGGAGAAAGAATGCTAGCTAGAATACTTGTAGTAGACGATGAAGAGAGCATAAGAGAATTTTTTCAGATAATGCTTAAGCGAGAAGGCTATGAAGTCCTGACTGCTGCCAATGGTCGAGAAGGCTTGGAAGCATTAAAGAAGGCCCAGATTGATCTGATTATTTCGGACATTCAAATGCCCGAACTTTCGGGCTTGGAATTCTTAGCTAAAGTAAAAGAACAAGATCCTGAATCAGTGATAGTGATGATAACAGCTTTTGGCTCAACTGAGACTGCTATTGAGGCTATGAAGCTGGGAGCTCACGATTACGTACAAAAGCCCTTTAAAATTGATGAAGTAAAAATCATCATTAGCAAGGCCTTAGAAAGCAGAAAACTCCAGCTTGAAAATGTTCAGCTAAAAAAAGAGCTCGGAACCAAATACGCTTTCGATAATATCATTGGAAGTGCACCTCCAATGATGCGGATCTACGAAATGGTGAAGCGAGTTGCCAATACCAAGAGTTCCGTTCTCATTACTGGAGAAAGTGGAACGGGAAAAGAACTCATTGCCAGAGCGATTCACTATAATGGTCCTTTAAAAGATAAGCCCTTTGTGACCGTGAACTGTGGAGCGATTCCTGAAAACCTCATGGAAAGTGAAATGTTTGGCCACAAAAAGGGGTCTTTCACTGGAGCCATTGCCGATAAAAAGGGACTTTTTGAAGTGGCCAATGGCGGGACTATATTTCTGGATGAGCTTGGGGAATTGCCCTTGCACATGCAAGTAAAGCTTCTTCGAGTGCTTCAAGAAGGGACTTTTAAACGAGTGGGGGGAACTGAAGATATCAGAGTAGATGTTCGAGTGATTTCAGCGACCAACCGAAACTTAGAAGGCGAAGTGAAAATGGGTCGGTTCCGGGAAGACTTGTTTTACCGGATGAATGTGATTCAGATCCATTGCCCCCCTCTTAGAGAACGACGAGAAGATATTCCCATGCTCTGCAGTCACTTCTTAGAGAGGTTTTCTAAGAGCTTAGGGATTCCAATAAAGCACTTTAGTGGCGAGGCCTTGGAACATATTAAGCGTTACCACTACCCTGGAAACGTTCGAGAACTAGAAAACATCATTGAGCGTACAGTGGCACTGGAACCCAGTGCTGTCATTTTACCTGAAAGTTTGCCGAGGAATCTTTTGGAAGTGCCAGTACAAGCGCCCGGGCAGCTCGATGCGCATACCATTGAAATCGACAAGGAAAAGGGAATTGATCTAGAGCGTTTGGTAGCTGACTTTGAAAGAACGCTTCTGGTAAAAGCACTAGAGCAAACGGGTGGCGTGAAAAAGAAAGCTGCGAAGCTTTTAAATATTAGCTTTAGAAGTATGCGCTACCGTGTGGATAAGTACTCTCTTGGCAGTATGAGTATTGATGATGAAGAGGAAAGTGATTCGTTAGCAGATGGAAAAGTAGCGAATTAAAGAAGATCAAAGAGCGGAAGTAAAGGGTAAGAGAAAAAGCTGAGAAGAAAGGGCTCGGTGTTCTTTGCCCAGATGAAGAATATAGGCCCTAGCGTTGCGGTGGGTTTTTAGAAAGGCTTTTGCGGATCCTAAAAGTTTCGGAGAAGGTGTCTTATCAAGGGTAGGAAGAAGACCCACGGAATTTGCTTTGGTCTGAAAAACCAAAGGAACTTCCGCTCCATTTCGTGTTCTCCATTGGTACAAATCGATAACTTCTCCAGTTCCATACTGAAGCTCTTGCCGGAGATTTGAATAAGCCACTCGAACCAGATCCCAGTAAGTCTCTAAGCCCTTTCCTGTCAGCCATGAGGCTATGCCTTGATCCTCAAGAAAGTAGATCGTTTTTTTTACTCCCAATACTCTTACGGGTCTAATCAAAAAAAGAGCTTCAAAGGCAAATAGTATTTTAGGGAGGCTCACAGTGGAAATTTGGGATTCCTGAGCTGCAGCCTTGAGGGAGAAGACTTTCCCTTGATGGTCGGCAAGAAACTTAAGAAGTCGCCGTAAATTAGAGTAGAGAAGCGTTGTGGGATAAATCAATCGTATATCTCGGTTCAAAATAGTATCCAGTTGGCTCTCAAATTTCTCAAGAACAGCCTGTCGATTTCTCAAAAAGCAGATTCCAGGTAGCCCTCCTACTTCAAGAAAGTGCTCAAGCATGGATCTACTCACTTGTTGGCCTGAGTTCTCAGCGAACCTCTCAAGTTGTGAAAGACTTTCTATTTTACTTAAAGAATGGATGGAATCAGATAAAGCTAATATGGTATCGTGACTGGGAAAC